>Ga0137403_10000281_pt1 | contig 65394 bp, 55 predicted proteins | sample CZOMad2_1_16fung_FD_122057 | JGI IMG/M metagenome (GOLD analysis project Ga0137403, IMG submission 122057) | Vadose zone soil fungal communities from Angelo Coast Range Reserve, California, USA - CZOMad2_1_16fungal (Hybrid Assembly) | ecosystem: Environmental > Terrestrial > Soil > Vadose zone...
TTCTAACAGTCAGGTTCATCGCCATGTCTTTTCTTTTCCAAAAAACCTGACCACCCATGGAGTTTTGCAAGAGGCTCTCTAATTTCTAATTTCTAAATCGCCTTCTTCACAATCCACTGCGCACAATGTCGTGAAGACGGATGAGTCCGAGGCAGATTCGTTGGTCATCGACCACCGGCAGGACCGAGATCTGGGAGGGTCGGTCCTCCATTAATCGCAGAGCGTCATACGCCAGAAGATCCGGTGCAGCAACCACTGGGTTGCGGGTCATCAAGTCATCGCACGTAACATTCGTGAGCGACTTATCGCCGTTTGCCTCGATCATTCGCCTCAGATCTCCATCTGTGATGACGCCTGCCAATCTACCTTCCTCATCAATCACGTTTACTGCACCCAGCCCTCCAACGCTAATCGCGCGGACGACCTCGATCCAGGATGAGCCGAGCGGGACCGAAGGGCATTGCTTGCCGCCATGCATCAAATCGATGACTCGCAACGTCAAACGCTTGCCGAGACGCCCGGACGGATGATTGACCGCAAAGTCGTCGGGCGTCAGGCCCTTCACTTTCATCAAGGCCATCGCCAGCGCATCGCCAATCGCCAGGGCCACGGTCGTGCTGGTCGTGGGAGCCAGGTTCAAAGGGCAAGCCTCCTGCTCAACTGCAGCGTCCACTACGGCATCGGCTCGATCGGCCAGAGTTGAGTGGACGTTTCCGACAATCGCAATAATTGGCACCCCTCTGTGCTTCAAGAACGGCAACATGCCGACGATCTCGTCTGTCTCACCACTGTTGCTGAGAACAATCACGACGTCTTCAGGCTGTACGATTCCCAATCCACCGTGCAGAGCGTCCGAGGGATGCAAATAAAGCGCGGCAGTTCCCGTGCTGGTCATTGTCGCAGCAATCTTCTGAGCGATGATGCCCGATTTGCCCACGCCCAGGATCACTGCTTTCCCCTTGCAGGTTGCGAGCAGACTAACCACGCGCTCCACTTGTTGTTCGTCCAACTGCCTCGCTGTTCTGGCGAGCGCTTCGGACTCGAGCCTTAGGATGCGCTGGACTTCTTCAAAATTCGTCTTGGTCGTCATAGGGTGCGACCTTGATATACGACTCAACCCGGTTTGGCAAGTCCACCAAGCTCAGCCATTTTCACCAGAGCTTTTCAGACGGTTTCTATCTGGCGTTCAGATGGACAATCGGTGATCTGTCGGCTATATTGCGACTTCTTCGACGAACAGCCACTGGAGAGACGAAACACTAATGGGTTTCTTTAACTTTCTGCCGAGAGAAGACCAGTACTTTGATCTTTTTTCGCAGATGACGCTTTACATCTCGGCTGCAGCGCGAGAACTCAAGGAGATGCTCGCCGACAAAAATCGCGAATACGCCGAGTATGCGCAGCGAATAAAGGGGCTGGAGCATGCCTGCGACGAGCTGACTCATAGCATCGCCACCCGGCTTAACAAGTCGTTCATAACCCCATTCGATCGCGAAGACATTTATATGATGTCAAGCGCGCTCGACGATATCGTTGACCTGATCGATGATGCCGCGAAAGCGATCATTATTTTCGACGTGCAGGAGATCCCGGAATATGCCAACGACTTTGCCGACGTCATCGAACGAATGGCCGAGCAGTTGAAGGAGATTGTCGGCACCCTGAAACGGCCGAAGAATATTACTCAGCGTTTGGTGGAAATTCACCGCCTCGAAAACGAGGGCGACGACATTTACCACGCAGCCATCGCTGAACTTTTCCACGATTCTCACGATGCGTTGACGGTCCTGAAATGGAAAGAAGTCTACGAGAAGTTGGAAGCAGCGGTGGATCGATGCGAAAACGTGGCTAATATTATTGAGAGTGTGATCATTAAACATACCTAGAGGTGGCCTTTGGTCTTTGGCCTTGGGTCTTTGGCTTTTGTCCAATCAACGTCGAAGTTCAAAGCACCAAGGCCAAAGACCAAAGACCAAAAACCACTTAACCGGAATACATGACCGCAACCCTGGCCTTCGTCATAGTCCTTGTAATCCTCGCGCTCATTTTCGATTACATTAATGGCTTTCATGACGCAGCCAACTCCATAGCAACTGTCGTCTCGACCCGGGTGCTGTCGCCCGGAATGGCCGTAATCTGGGCAGCCTTCTTTAACTTCATTGCCTTTGCCGTCTTTGGCACTCGCGTAGCCAAAGCCATCGGCGATGGCGTGCGCATGGACCTGATTAGCTCAGACCTGCGCCTGTACGTGCTGCTCGCAGCGTTGCTTGGAGCAATTATTTGGAACTTGATCACCTGGTATCTTGGTTTGCCGACTTCCAGCTCTCATGCGCTGCTCGGGGGTTATGCCGGGGCGGGTATCGCGGCATTTCGTGGAGTGAGTGGTTTACTGAAAACCGATGTCTGGTTGCGCACAATCACGTTCATCGTCTTATCACCGCTCATCGGGATGGTCCTCGGGTTTACCTTGATGGTGCTCGTGCACTGGATTTTCAGACGAGTTTCTCCGAGTCGGGTAGATAAGATTTTTCGGCGTGGACAACTGTTTTCGGCCGCGGCTTTTTCGCTGGGACATGGTGGTAATGACGCGCAAAAGACCATGGGGATTATCACGGCGGTGCTGACAGCGGGCGGAATTTGGGGACTGCATTACGGTCCTAATGGAAACCTGCCTGCGATCCCGCTTTCTGTCGTTCTGGCCGCCCACGCGGCAATCGCGTTCGGAACGCTCTCAGGTGGCTGGCGCATTGTCCACACCATGGGTTCGAAGATAACCAAGTTGAGGCCCATCGGTGGCTTTTGCGCGGAAACAGGGGCCGCAATAACACTCGCCTACGTGACCCTTACCGGCACGCCTGTTTCAACAACCCATACGATCACAGGCGCGATTGTCGGTGTGGGAGCGACCCGTCGATTGTCCGCAGTGAAATGGGGTGTGGCGGGGCGGATAGTCTGGGCCTGGATTCTTACAATCCCCGCCGCCGGTACGATCGCGGCAATCTCATTTTGGTTAGTCGAAGCCATCCACCGCTTGGTGAAATATTGACAGGCGTAGGGATACCCAATATTCTGAACTGGTAGTTCCATCCGGCCGTTTCCCAGGCCCCTCTCAAATCCAATCCCAAAAAGTACTCTCTGGAGGCCAAATGATTCCCCAAACTCTCGCGCGACCCTGGTTACTTGCGACATTCGCCACTTCGATTCTTGCCCTGTGCCCGCACGCCCAAGCCAATGGACAGACTTCCCTGCCCTCTGCCAGTCCGGTTCAGGCGGTGGCCGAAGCCCGGCAAATAAGCATAGAACCGCAAAAAACTCTTCCGGCAAAGGCCAAGCGTTGGGCGCTCGTGGTGGGAGTCGACAAATATATCGATCCGCAGATCACCGGCTTGCGTGGGGCCGCAAACGATGCTCGGACACTGGCCGACGCACTGGTCCGATACGCAGGATTCCCGTCTGATCAGGTGATCCTCCTGTCGACGGACCAACCGATCGAGCGACAGCCTACTCGGGTCAATCTTCTCCGACGCCTTTCAAATCTCGCGGCGGCGGTCCCGAAGGATGGTCTGCTGCTAATATCGTTCTCGGGCCACGGAATGGAGCGGGCCGGGCATGCTTTTCTACTGCCCACGGATGCTCAGATCAGCGATCAAATTTCCTTTCTTGAGGATACTGCCGTCAGTGTGACCCGGATGCGCGACCTCATCAAAGGCACTGGGGTGGGCCAGGTCATGGTGCTGCTGGATGCCTGCCGGAACGATCCCGGTGGGCGCGCCGATGCACCCAATCCCCTGACCGAAGCATATGTGCAAGGATTCAACTTCGATGTGCGGAATCGCGAGGTACAGGCCTTTGCAACAATCTATGCCACAACAGTTGGCCAACGTGCATATGAATATACCGAGAAGAAGCAGGGCTATTTCACCTGGGCCATCGTGGAAGGTTTGAAAGGCGGCGCCGCAAACAGCCAGGGAGAAGTGACTCTGTCCGAGCTCGTCAAGTTTGTGCAGGATGCGGTACCCAAACGCATCGCAATCGATCTCGGCAGTGGAAAGCAGCAAAAACCCTTTGCCACAATCGAAGGCTATAAAGCTGAGGAACTGGTTTTGTCAGCGCCGGGCGCCAACGCCTCATCCGCGGCGGCCTCTATTCCGTCTGGTAGTTTCGTTGATCCTGCGGCCATTGAATTGAGCTTCTGGGATACCATCAAGAGCAGCCAGAATGCAGACGACTTCAAGGCTTATCTCGAGAAGTACCCGGATGGTCAGTTTGCGGTACTGGCCCGAAATCGGCTGAACAGTGCAGAGAGTTCCCGGGCCGCTGAGATCTCGCGCTCGACTTCTCAGGCAAACGAAGCGCAAAACGCGCTGGCGGAGCTGACCTTTTGGTCCTCAATCAAGGAGAACGGCGGTCGCGACGAGATCAAGGCCTACCTCAAGAAGTATCCTTCAGGCACGTTTGCTGCTGCGGCCCGAAATCGTTTGCGCGAACTCGACGATTCGCTTGACGACTCAACCTGGGTAGGCACGTCTCCCGGCGGAGACAAATTCTACGAGTTCAAATTCAGTAAGGGCGGAATGTTCTCGGGCAGTTTTTTTGGTGGGATGAGCCTGTTTGTTTCCGGGCAAAACAAACTCGAAGGTTCCTGGAGCCAGTCGGGCAACAGTATCAACGTCGTGCTATCCGGACGGCTGAAAGCACAGGAATTCAAGGCCACGCGGAGTGGCGATGTCATCAAGGGTTTTTGGGGCGCGCTCACTTATTCATTTGAGCTGAACCGCGTGTTCGCTAAACCAGTGGTGCTGAAGGACGAGGATGAATCAGCGCCATGCAATCTCCGCGGCATGAAGATCACGGTTTTCTATCGCGACAAGGGTGGCGTAAATCTTTCAGACATCGCCGCGAGGGTCGCGGAAAAGCTGCGAGGCTCCGGCGCGCAAATCGACGTGCAAAAAGGAAACCTCAAAGACCTGAGCGAGAAGGTGGTCTTCTATAACAGCCAGAGCCAGATTGCCGGTCGCATAGTTGAATGCGTGGGCGACGCAGCCCAGCTCTCGCCAGGCGACGGAGGGGTGAGCTATACGCTGCCAAACGTGTTTCAGATTTATTTGCAAGGCGCCTCGATGTCGATTAGCTCTGGAACAAAGAAGTTGAAATAGAGACTTATCCACAGATTACGCAGATTACGCAGATTAAGACGGATCGGAACAGAATACTAGCTTACTTTCTATTTCCGATCCGTTTTAATCTGCGTAATCTGTGGCTAAAACCGCTTTCGTCTGAACAGTATTGTCAGTGTTATCTGGGTGTTGGTTTTCCGCTGCGAAGGCTATCGCTTTAATCGTCGTCGGCCTCACCTGAACTCGGGAACATGTCCCTGAGGACGGCACGCATCTTCACGTGACCGTAAAGTACCTCAAGAAAACAGGCAAGCTGATGCAGCAGGACTTTTGCGTCGCCGTTGTTTTCGATAGAGGTGATTACATCCAACGCCAGACGCTCATATGCCCGCCAATCGCGATACATCAGATACTGCATGCTCCCATCACGGAATTCGAGGATGCAGCCAACCACTTTGCGCAATATGTCGGGATCCCCTTCGGCTTCCGCTTGCCGCACTACTCGCATCAGGGAAGAAAGGTCCCTGCACAGAACAAGCGACTGTCTTAGTCGCACCTCTGAATCGTTGAAGAGGGCTAGGGAATCCAAATTTGGGTTGAGCACCTGCAACAACGTGATCGCCGATTGTTGCAAACAGTTAGTTAGCAATCCATGAGCATGAACGATCTTGCCGTAAACGACCGGAGTCGACTGCTTCCTCAGCACACCCACCAGCTCTCGTTCAAAAATTCTCCTTACATCATGCGTGATGCTGTAGCTAATGCCGTCGAGCACTTCATGCAATTTTTCGCTCAGGCCCGCAGTGCGCATCGCTTTGGTGTTGATGAAATCTATAAGCGAGCGCGTCTCGAATTGCACTATCTCCAATAACGAAAGATTCTCCAGCAGCGTATCCAGCTCATGCAGATTGCTTTCAATCAGACTCAGCCTCCCGAATAATCCGACGATATCTCGCAGGATAGTCTGAGCAATCTCATTGATGCCGGGATCCTCGACGCGCTCGAGGGCGGTATTGATTTCCTGTTCCAGCTTGGCCTGAAGGTCTCTGTGTAGCTCATTAACCGCGAGCGTTTCTTTGGCGCTCGTCAGCGCCGGCTGAAGCAGCAATTCGTCAGGTGTGGCTCCGATTTGTGTCGACATTTCGAGACTTCTGGATCGAGGGAACCTTGGTTAGTACATTAGTAATCGAGGACCCGTTTAATAGTTGAGGGCGCGGTTGTGATGCGATGCTGCAGAGTGGCTGGAGGTAAGGTTTTGGGCTCTTGCCGCCAGGTCTTTTTGTAAAGCGTGTGCCAGCCAGGTTAGCTGGCGTCGAGGCGAGTAAAATTCTCTCATATTCGCTTTGTCTTTGGCGACAATTTTTTGCGGACAAGTCAAAAAGACAAGCGGAGGGTCAGATTGCTAACTTTGGGCTATTAACCTGAGCGGTAATCGGGGGGTTTTGGCTGGATTTATCGCAATTAGGGGCAAGTAGCCTTTGGACTTCGGGTTCCGCGCGCCCTTCAAGCGGTGTTCGATTCTCCCGGGCGCATTAATCACTGACCGTTCGCCGGAGGCTGGCTTTGACTCAAAAGTCCGAAACGACACCTCATTCACACCGGGTTTCAGCCCGGTGACATGCAGAGGAGGAGATTAGTGAACCGTTTTAACGGTTTACTTTTCTTCCTCAAAACGCAGAGGAGGTGAGTATGAAGGAGTCGTCTCGTCAGGCCGGCCGAGAAACCGTTGAAACGGTTCTTATTATCTGTTGCGGTCTTGGATCACCGAGCTGAAGCCCGGTGTGAATGAGAGGTAGGACTCTCAGACTTTTGAGGCAACGCGTCGGAGGCTCCTTTGTGACCGGTGGCAGCGCGCGGCGGGCGTGTGCTATCTTTTCCCCGCCAAAAAGAGATGCCCGCGTAGCTCAGTGGATTAGAGCGTTCGCCTCCGGAGCGAAAGGTCGCAGGTTCGACCCCTGCCGCGGGTACCATTAACTTCGATCCTCGCAAAACTGATCCACGAATTCACACGAAACAAGCTGAACCTCTCAATTGGAATTCGTGTGATTTAGTGGATCGGCTTTTTTCTTTCCTCGCGGAAAACTGATAAGGTCACCGCCGCCGGCGAGACTTAGACGCGTGCCTGATTCCCTGGTAGCTCACCTTGCCTGGCAATCGCTCCGGCAAGTCCAGTTCATCATCGACAATATCCTCCATGTGAACGCCCGCCGCGCGCGCATATTCCAAAAGGACCGACAGATGAGGTTCTGTTGTTCCTCGCTCGAACTCCGAGATCCGCCGGTAGTCCATCGCCTCTTCGAATCCCAACCGTCTGAGCAACTCTGATTGTGACAGCCCGAGAGCCATTCGAATCTGGAGAAGCTTCTCTGACAGACGCTCCGGCCTCACGCGAGCCCCTCTTCCCATCAGGAGTTTCCTCCCGATGGAAAAGCGCAACACGTATTACGATTGACTCTATCTGTAGTTGCAGATAGACTGCCCTGGCGCTCTCGATTCGCCGTGAGTTGGAACCTTCCATGCTCAACGGCGATGCTCATCACTCGAATTGACGGGATGGTGAGCTACGCATTTGGCCGTTGCCAGATTATCAAAGACTAGACCGCGCAGAGCATACCAGAACGGGTGATCTTTGATCATTAGTTTTTCCGAGTCTCGCCGCAACAGTAAGCAGAAAGCAGTAAGCAGAAAGCAGTAAGCAGAAAGCAGTAAGCAGAAAGCAGTAGGCAGAAAGCAGTAGGCAGAAAGCAGAAAGAGGCCGTGGCCCACTCGCAGCTTACGGCCCGCTCACCCGAAATCCAGGTTCCTTGTTTTGGACGTTGCTTTGAACAGAAGCTAATGAGTGATTGATGTCTGGCACGGCCTCCTGTTCAGACACGGGGAGTGAACCAGTGCCGACGGGCCGCCGTGGGGGTGAGGACGCGGCGGCCTCATCTCGTATCCACAGATTTCGCAGATTCCGCAGATTACAAAGCAGAAGACAGGAGCAGAAGGCAGTGGGCAGTAAGCAGTCTGCTTTCCAAGCTTAGGAACCTCTCCCAACTTTCAGATCTCAGTGTTGAGTGGCTGCGCATCTTGAGGCGGGTCAAGCCCACTTTCCCAACTTGCAAATTTATGTCCTTGAGTGGCTCTACTTTCTGCTTTCTACTTTCTGCTTTCTGCTTTCTGCTTTCTGCTTTCTGCTTTCTGCATTGTAATCTGCGGAAGCTGCGAAATCTGTGGATAAGCGGCAACCACGTCCGACATGCAGTTGCGCCGAGCCTTCCGGAGAATTACGTTAAGGTGATTGATGGCAGTCCGATTGGGCCGAAGCATGGGTCATGCGAGACGGCTATGTATCGGGGTAAGCCGGTAATCGCCAGCGACATTTCTACGGATCCGCTGTGGGAGGAGTATCGCAACTTTGCATGGGCGATCGGTGTTGCCGCCTGTTGGTCCACCCCGATAATGTCGAGCAAGGGTAAAGTGCTTGGTTCATTTGCCATGTATTACCGCGAACCGCGCACGCCAAACGGCGACGAAAGGCACCTCACAGATGTGGCCACCAGGCTTGCCGCCCTGGCGATTCAGCATCGCGCTTCACGTGGGCAACCCGCATCAGTCAAGACGACGGCTCGAAAGTAGGCCGAACACGAGTTATCCACAGATTACGCAGATTTCGCAGATTAGAAAGCAAAAGGCAGTAAGCAGAAGGCAGTAAGCGTTAGCCAGAACGCCAGTAGTCGGAGCACCGCAAGTTTTACGTCAGCATCTGCTTACTTACTACCTATTGCTTTCTGACACTACTAGCTTACTGCCTACTGCCAACTGCCTACTGCCAACTGCTTACTGCCTTCTGCTTTAAATCTGCGAAATCTGCGTAATCTGTGGATGCATTACAAATTAGGCGCGCCTTCTTCCTTTTGACCTCACCCTTCGACTTTTTGCTTTTTGGGATTTGCTCTTTACCTTCGCCGCTTTGTTGGATTCGTGGTGTGCTTTCTGCACGGGCGCCTGGGCCTTGTCCAGCGATGCAGTGATCAGTTCGTCACTTGGTCGAGTGCCGTTGATGAAAGCAAACACGTGATAGTTGGCGTTGCGCTCCCGAATTGCTTCAATGCGCCCTTCCTTCTTCAAGCGCGCCAGTTCGCTCATCAGGAACGTCTGTTCCGCGGCGCTCATATAACGATAGTCGATGTCGAATGCCAAACCTGTTGAGTGCGGCGGCGTGTCGATGAGCACGGCATTCCGGTTCACTCTGTTCAATGCATGTTGGTACTGTTCCGGCCTCACGAGTGAGCTTACAGGTAACGGACGATCAAACTGGCGGTGATAGACCGACGCGACTTCTTCCAGGATCTTCAACGCTGCGGGTCTTAGCGACCTGAGCAGACTGACCTTCATCGCCTGCCGATCCGACGAGTCATAAATATTGTAAGACCGGCCAGTGAAATTGTTTGCGAGCGTCCGTAGTAACTCGTAATCGCGGAGTAGTTTCTGGCGCCTGTCAGGTTGCCCGTAGAATTGATCGAGCAGGGCTTTGGCTTCCTCCGTCGATTTCAGCTCCTGCTCGTCCGCCGCGATCTGTTTTTGAAGATCGCTTTGTTGTGTGCGGTCGCTTTTTTTGAGCTTTCCTGATTGAACTTTCAAAGATGCCATCTCGGTTCGGAGCTTCGATCGCTTCTCATCGAGACTTTGGTACGCCTCGCTCAGTTGCGCTTCGTCATACAGTTCGATGCTGTGATCATCTTCGTATCTGGTAAACACCCCATCGTCTGCTTTCGCTCCGACACCGAATAAGACGTAGGTGTCAGTGACAGCGGGTACTGCAACCATTTCGCCGCGCTCGATCATCGCCGCGAGATCGACGAAGTCCTGACAAGTTTGGACATTGTGTTTCGCGATCTCGGCAACCTGTGTCGCGAGAAACCAGTGCCGGTCGCTGTAGTGTTTGAGCTCGGGCGGAATCTCAACGACGCCGTTTCCCAACTCGCCTCGATCCGCTTTGACTTTTTCGACCGCCCGGGCCCATGCATCAGCGTCGGTACTCTTTGTCAGGTTAGATAAGTCGTTTGCCGATTGATGCAGCCGATTGCGTTTTGCAACGGTAAAGTGGACGACAGCCCACACCACGACGCACGTCGCGGTACTGATAAGGAATAGAAGGACAATTCTTTTGCTCATGAACGAATTGTGGGGCACTAGATGATCCCACACGACCGCCCTCATAAGATTGCGAGTTTGTTATAAATTTCGAGGCCAACTTAGAATAGGTCCGGCATTCCACTCAAGGAACAGAAATTCGCAGGTTGGGAAGGTGTATAGACACTTCCCAACCTGCGAATTCCTGTTCCTTGAATGATTGACTTTCTCGAGCGCGAGCACGTATCGTTATTGGCGCAGCACGTTGGCAAAAGCCTGGCCTCGGTACTTTTTCAGGACGCCCCCCTGACGAGAAGATTCCCCCGCCAAGAAGGTCCCCCTTGACCAGCTGCGGGATTGAATTTCGGGTTAGTATCATGGGCACTTCAAGAAACCTCGCTTCGACTGTATTGCTGATTCTGAGTCTGCTTCTGCTAAACCCAGCCAGCTCACTCGCAAATACAAAGGCTAACAAGCATAAAGCACGTCCACTCACGCGGGCCGAAGTCAAAGAGGCGGAACGCCGCCTGTCAGAGATGGGTTATGGGCCGGGCCCTGTCGGGGGAGTGATCGATGATGTCACACGAAACGCGTTAATCGCTTTTCAGAAATGGGAAGGGCGTAAAGTCACCGGCCAGCTGAGCCGCGGGGACTTTGAGGCCATAATGAATGCCGACGCACCGCAGGCGAAGGACTCAGGGTACAGTCACGTTGAGGTAGATCTCGATCGACAGGTGCTTTTGTTGACTGACGACGAAGGAACCATCAAGAGAATTCTTCCAGTCTCGACCGGCAGCAACAAGCATTACAACGTAAAAGGTATGAGCGGCCTGGCCTATACGCCGACGGGCCGCTTCAGGATCTATGCGAAGCTGTCTGGATGGAGGAAATCACCGCTCGGGTTGCTTTATTACCCTAACTACTTCAGCGACGGGCTGGCGATTCATGGAAACCCTTCAGTTCCTCAACAACCCCAAAGTCATGGCTGCATTCGTATTCCAATGAACGCGGCGGCGGAGGTAAGCAGGCTGCTTCCGGTGGGAACGATTGTGCTGATCTATGATATGGAGTCGTTCGTTTCCGCCAAAGACTGGGCACAGGCAGATAAACAAAAACAGGAAGGAGTAAATCGGTAGCGGCCGAAGCTATCCACAGATTACGCAGATTTCGTGGATAATTTTTACTGACCGCACTCGGAATTTGTCCTTGTGACCACTGGACTGAAGCGCTCCTGATATTCGCGTGAGGTGATGAAGGCGCAGACCATGACGTGCTGAATCTCCGCGTTTCGCACCGGAAACTCGTTGACCTTGCCCAGCCAGAAGAGGAAACCTCCAATATCTGAATCACGCCGTAGATAGCCGGCATATTGGGTGTAAACAAACGAGCGGTTGTATTCCGCATCGATGAACGCTCGATTGTTAACGGGATTGGTTTGCAAGTTGTCGTCCGCCAGCCGGTATAGCACCGCGCCTCTACCGCCCTGATCGAACAAATTAATGAGCGTTCCGCGTTGTGACGTGAGGTCCACCCCGCTGTCGCTACGGATCCGGGCAAGCAGCGAATCGATGAAAGCCGGTCCAGTCAGCGCGCTCGAATATCTCGACAGAAACTCGGGCCGTTTGACGAATACAGTTGCCAGATCCCACTGTTGTTGAGCTTGATTCGTCCCCGCTGCAAGACGCGCTCGATCTCGGACAAATACACTATAGCCGGGAATCTTCTTGGCCTCGGCAACGTTTCCCACATCCGGATTGGAGAACGGCTGATCGTTACCAAAGGCGGCGCGATAAAGTCGATACACGTAGGCGCCCGTCTGCTGGAACTCTAATTCGTAGAAGAACGCATTCGACACATCCAGACGGCGACGCGCAACGCAACTCTGATCAGTTCCGCAACCCGTGATTTGACCCGCCCAGTAAGCCAGACCACCCGGATCTGGCACGCGATTCAGAAAGTCCGAATAGTGCTGACGCACAAAGAACAACGCATCCTGGTCATCCAGCGGGTTTCCTGCAGCCGGAGACGTATCGTTGTCCACGATCGTTAAGCTGACGAGGCCGGGTATGCCGAGAATACCGGCCGTCGGATTACTGAGCGCAATATTCACCGTGCGGTTGCCATCAACATAGATGTTGTCGACAATCAAGACCACGAAGCTTGCACTAGTCTGGCCGGGAGCAAATGTTAAGGTGCCTGAGGCGATACAGTAGTCTTTGTTCTGCCTGGCAGTTGCATCCGCGGTGCTGTAATCGACAGTGGCTGCTGTCGATGTGTCACCACCCCGGACGATAGTAACTGTCACAGCTCGATCGCTCTCCAAAACGCTGTACCCGGCCTGATTAAACTGAAACGATTTCGGGGTGGCCACAAAATTTCCTGACAGGTTGCCGGCAAGACTATTGAATGTTCGACTGGCCGGAGTGAAAGTGTAATTCTCTTTCTGAGGAGTGACTGTATAGGACCCACCGGGCGCAAGGCTCGCGACCGCATACTCTCCATTGCCATTTGTCTGCGAGCTGCGAGCCTCTGACCCGCTAATAGTAATGGCAACTCCGTTAATCGCGGCGCCGCTTGCGTCCGCCACCCGTCCAGCGATGTTGTAGGTAGTGACGGTCGAATTGAAATTAGCAATCTGATCTCCACCGATATTGCTAAAGTTCAAGCTTTGGGGGCTGAAGTTGAGATTGGGCTTTGCGGGGAACACCGTATAATTACGGCCCAACGCCAGTTTGGTAAAGGAATAGTTACCGCTGCTATCAGTCTGGGCCACTTCAGTCGCCACTCCTCCCATGATGAGTGAGAGGTTCACGTTCTGGATTCCGTTTCCCGCATTATCTCTCACCTGTCCGACGATGTTGGCGGCAAAGCCAGGCCGCAGCTCGATTTCCCAGACTCCTCTACCGTACGTTGCGGCCCTCAGCGTTGACCCGTCACTGGTGACCTTCAAATCCTCGACGAATATGCTCGGCAGTCCCGATCCGAATCTGTTCCAGCTCAGGCCGCGGTTTGTGGAGGCGTAAACGCCGTCATAGCTGCCGCAGTAAAGCGTATTCGGATCAACAGGATCTGCTCGCACAACCAGGATCGGAAACTGCGGCAGTCCGTTACTACGTGCCACCCACGAGTTGCCACCATCGCTTGAGACAAACACATCGCCTCCGGCAGTCGCGTAAACAAGGTTCGAATCTCTCGGATCGATCTCCAGGTTCAGGACAATATTGCCAAGCGTTTTCTTTACCCACGTCGAGCCACGATCTGTTGACCGAAAGAGATCGTTCCCGCTGCTCGTCATCAGAACATTGCTATTAGATCTCGCCACGACCATCTTTGACGGCGCCGTCCAGACCGAACCATCGGTAGTCGTAGTCGGAACCGGAAGCCACGAGTCGCCGCTGTCGGTTGTGCGCCAGATGCGGAGATTGCTGAGCGTGTACAGCGTTGCGGGATTATTCGTATCGATAACCAGTCGTGTGAAGAACGGACCGGACTCGCCGGGCGGCAATTGAGGCTCGAGGTGCTGGTCTTCAAAGTAGCAGCTATTGACGGTGCCGGCACGCCTGGTCCGGAAGATAGCGCCATATGCAATTGTTGCGAAAGCCGTCGACGGCTGAAGAGTATTAACCGCCGAATCAAATCCGTCGCTGACGTTGACGGTTACCCAGGACGTGCCTGCGCCATCTGAGCGCCGGTCTGTGCCGTTGTCCTGCGAGCCGGCCAGCACTCGATTCAACATAACCGGATCATTAAACATTGAATAGTACTGACGGATAACAAGTCCATCGTTGTGCGCACGGGCCGTGTTGCCGTAATCCGGGGTGGAAAACAAGCCGCCATCACCGGCGATGTAGAGAGTCGTTCCCTGGAACTGGAGATCGGTAGTGTCTTCGTGAACGTTTAGCTCACAATTAGGTAAAGGTGTGCGACTCAGCGGTGGGGTTGTCCAGGTGACTCCGCCATCGGTCGACCTAATCTGAAAAACGCCGCACGCTATGATTAGGTTTGCATTGCTGGGGGAGACAACGATCGCGTTGTTGTGCCAAGCCTGATTACCGAGCAGATGACTGACAGAGAATCTCCGGTCGGAATAAATAGCCGGCAAATCTATCCATGTATTGCCTCCATCGACGGATTTGTAGATATGAGTTGCGCCACCTCCGATGGAGGTACATACGTAGATCACCTGAGGATTTGAAGGTGCGATGGCGATCGACATTACATCCGAGGCGCCAGGCAAGCCCGCAGTTTTCTGGCTCCAGCTGATGCCGCCGTCCGTTGATTTGAAAATGACTCCTCCCGAGTAACCGTTGGTAGTTGCGGCAGCGAAAAGTACCAAAGGGTTGTCAGGATCGCGTTTGATGTCTTCGGCCAAAACCGAGCTGAGCGTGGTCGTCCAGGTTTGTCCGCCATCTATTGATCTCAAGACGCCGCTATCCGTAGCTGCTACCAGCTCCAAAGGATTTGTTGGGTGCACAGAAAGTCGCCAAAACCTGCCGGCAATCACGTTTGCGGGAAACAGCCAGGTGTTCCCCCCATCGATCGATCTAAGGAGTCCGATTCCTGATGAGTGTTCAGATCCGGTGCCAACGTAAAGGATATTCGGAGCTGAAGGAGCGACCGCGATGGCCCCCACGCAAAGATTGCTGATTGAATCAGTCAGATTGGACCAGGTGCTTCCGGCATCAGTGGTTTTCCACACTCCACCACTATCCGCTCCAACATACAAGGTACCGGCAACGCTCGGGTGCACGGCGATGGACGATATACGACCGGCACTGTTTGTTGGTCCAAGAGACACCCAATTTTCAGTTACCTCAGACGTTACTGTGGTACTTTTCAGTTGTTTTTGGCCCTCACGTTCATCGTAACCCTGTCGAACCACTCTCAGCTTCAATTCGGGATCCAGTTCTGGATGACTCTCTTTGAACCAGCGAAGTCGATCCAGGATGACCTCGGCATCATCCTTCTCACGCTCGCCTTCCCTGTTCTGGTTTTTATTTGCTGATGCCTCTGCTTGAGTGGCGTGGGTGTTTGCGATCGTCAGCGAATTCCGACCAATACTGTTTCGCATGGAAACGCGTCCGGCAACCCCGCGCGTTAAACGTGCTTCCTTCACTGCTGCGAACTCCCGTCGAATGCCGCTTTTTACAGCCAGCGAAGCCAGCACTGTGAGTCCCAAAGTGATTATGATTAGGATAATCGTCTTCATCGAAGAATTAGGCAGGTAAGACACTTCAAGGTCGCCTGGTAGCAGACGTCTATAGATCCGTTCCGACGTCTATATCAGTTCAACGGCGACTCGCGTACAACTGCGAACAGAAAATTCTCGCGGCAGAACCGGAAACGACGATTAGAAGCCGGGGTTTGCGAGCCCTTATAACGCACAAATCAGGGAGAAGCAAACATTTCTATTTCGTGTTTCTATTTTCTTGAGTAGGCTTTTTTGCGAGTAAACAATCGATCCACGCGCATCACACGAACCAAAACAAAGTCATACGAAATGTTCCTCTATTTACTTCGTGTGATTTCGTGGATCGGGTGTTAACATGCTAGGCTAACCAGCTAAACAGGCGTTGTTTTGCCCGGCAAGCTACCCCGAATCGACGCCAAGCGCAGCGTGAAGATTACGGTGGCCGTTTCACCAGTCCCCCTTTTCGCCCGATTACAAAACATGAAAACCGGAGCCACGATGTCCCTCAACCAGACCACAATCCTCGTAGTGGATGACTTCGACGATACACGGTTGCTCTTGCGCACCTGGCTTGAGAGGAAAGGGTTTCGTGTCCTTGAGGCCACGAATGGAAATGAGGCGGTAGCCAGCGCCGAGAGAGAAAATCCGGACCTGATTATCATGGACGTGGAGATGCCCGAATTGGACGGCTTGTCAGCCACACGAAAAATCCGCAGTATGAAGCCTCTGGAGAAAGTCCCGGTAGTAGCTGTGTCGGCTTACGGCGCTCAACAGTTTCGCGGCGAGGCTCTGGCAGCGGGTTGCAACGAATATGTCTCAACACCTTTCGAGCCGGCAGATCTCGAAAAGGTGATCCGCTCGTTCCTGCCTCCGGCAACCCACGGTAAAGTCTAACAATGCGTTCATTCTCGTCAGAAAGATCGCCGGGAACGCGGACCCTATCGCCGCGGTCCCAGCAAGATTCTCGTGCTCATAGTTTTCTTCTGGTACTGGTCCTACTTTTTTTCCTGAATGGACTGGCTCACGGCCAGACCTCGCGGTGCTCGCTGAATATTGCCGACCTCCCGCCCGCTCCCGAGTTGGTCGGTTTCCAACTGGGGATGACCAGGGAACAGGTTAAGCTTCGGATCCCTGAAGTCGTGTTTGGCAGAACCGATGACTTTGGCGTCACTAAAACCACGATTAATCCGTTTTTCGATCCCCAAATTGACAAGGCTTCGTTCGAAGGAGTGCGCAGCATCTCTCTCGAATTCCTGGATAATCGTCTGACCTCTTTGTGGATAGGCTATGACGCCAATTTCAAGGTCTCCAGTGTCGAAGAGTTCATTAAAAGAATTACGCCGGCGCTGCACCTGCCTGATGCCTGGGTCGCATGGCGTTCACGCGGCCAACAAATGCGCTGCGCCGGTTTTCAGTTAACCGTCACAATGGTCGCCGACGGACCGAGTTTTCGCATTGCCGATTCCAGTGCTGAAGAAGTTGTGGCCCAACGACGACAGGCTAAAGAGGAAGAAGATTCCGCACTCTCAAATGGAACCGAAGAAATAACAGAAATCGTCGGCGACAAAAGGAACAAGATTTACTACCCTGCCGGCTGTCATCCGGCAACTGAGATTGCGGCGGAAGATCGCCTTGTCTTCAAGACTTCGGAAGCGGCAGATAAGGCAGGGTTCAAGCCGGCGAAAAACTGCGAATAGGAGACGAGAACAACTTGCAACATTAACGGGGCAGCAGTATCAGCCCGAAAGGACGCTCATGCTAAAGGAATTCAAAGAATTCATTGCCCGTGGCAACGTTATCGATCTGGCTGTTGCGGTTGTGCTCGGCGCGGCATTTGGGAAAATCGTTACCTCCTTCGTTGAGGGAATCATCATGCCCCCTTTGGGCTTACTGCTCGGCCATGTTGATTTCTCAAACTTGTTCATCGACTTGTCCGGGGAGCGTCCGGTTTCACTCGCCGATGCACAGCTTAAAGGTTTACCGGTTATTGCCTATGGGGCATTCCTTAATGACGTTGTTAGTTTTCTTATCGTCGCTTTTGTGATCTTTCTGGTTATCAAGGCGGTCAACAGACGCAAGAAAGAGGATGAAGCGGTAACAACAAAGGACTGTCCTTACTGCCTTACGGCAATTCCGATCGGTGCGACTCGTTGTGCCGCCTGTTGTTCCGATCTACCGGCTGCTGCTTGAGCGTTGAGTCGGCTCATTTTCCATTTGTCGTTGGACATTTTTCATTTGGTATTCGATAAAGCCGTTTCGTGTTGCTTTTCGTGTGACTTCGTGGATTGTTTACCTCGGGCAGATGAAGAACGATCCACGAAGTCACACGAAGAAGAGAAAAACAATGCGCGAGTGCCCCCGATGCGAAATCTGCTATGACGACGACGTAGCAATTTGTCCCCAGGATCAAAGCAATACCAAGCACACGTTGCCGGGCGGGCGGTTGCTTGCCACTCGCTATCTCCTCGAGAAACGTCTCGGCCGCGGGGCAATGGGCCAGGTGTATCTGGCGCGGGACCAAAACCTCACTACTCGCCGGGTAGCTGTAAAGACTGTTCGGCCTGACATCCTCAGTGACGAAGAGCTCCAGGAAGGAGAAGCCATAGCACGCTTCGAGCGGGAAGCGCACGCAGCTGCTTCTATTCAACATCCAAACGTCGTCGGCGTCACTGACTTCGGCAAAAGTCCCGACGGCGTTTTTTTCCTCGTGATGGAATATGTTGAAGGAGAAACGCTCTATCAGTTACTACGACGCGAGGGCACTTTAAATCCTTCACGTGCCGCCACCATCCTGCGCCAGGTTGTGGCCGGAGTGGATGCGGCCCACGACGCCGGCATTCTGCACCGCGATCTCAAGCCGGCAAATATTTTTATCATGCATAAGCGCCGAAAAAGCGGTAGCGCAACGGGAGCAGTGGAGGACGGATTTGTTAAGGTGGGAGACTTTGGCCTGGCCAAAATCGTCAATGCGAACCGCTCTGAAGCCACGTCCGCTAGTGGACCAGCATCCAGGGGAATTGTCGGCACTCCGGAATACATGGCCCCTGAGCAGATGCAGCCAGGCGTACAGCTCGATGCACGCGCGGACATTTACGCTCTCGGCGCAATCGCCTATCACATGCTGGGGGGTCGCCCGCCCTTTACCGGCGACATCACGCAATTGATCGCGCAGAAACTCATGCAAGATCCACCGGCATTATCGAGCTTGCGAACGGATATCTCGGCTGAGGTCGAACGAGCGGTTTTGCATGCGCTTGCACGGGACGCGACAGCGCGACCGGCCAACGCTGCCGACTGGTTGGAAGAGTTTGATGCGGCAGCGACGACCCACTCCGGCAAGCTTGTAAAGGATGACTCCCGAGTCGTGATCATGGCGCCCACTGGTTCGGAGGTCTACCTGGACGATGAGCGGCACGGAAGCGTGGGACGTTCCGGACGTGTGATACTCCCTTCGGTTCCGGCCGGCCGGCACGTTTTGCGCGTGGCGAAATCCGGAGAGCGCGATGACGAGCGAGTCATCGAAGTGCGCCCGGACGGCGCAGAGCAGATCATTCAAGCGCAATTCAGAACTGCGCCTTCGAGTAACCAGTTGACGCCGTCCCGAGGCGGAAGTCTGGATAGCAGAACCGGTCCCCGTTCAACCACTCTGGTCGTCGTCGTGTGTACTCGCTGTAATGCGCGCTTTGCCGAAGGGGTACGCTTTTGCGGTGTGTGCGGTAATACGACTTTTCAGCCAATTGCTCCCACCGGTTCTAATGATCCCGCCATCAGTCTGGCCGGTTCAGCCTCAGAATCCAGACCGGTGATCTGTGATCGCTGCGGCCATGAGTACTCTTCGGGCACAAAGTTTTGTGGCCGTTGCGGAATACCGCTTGGCGCAGCAGCGCTGAGTTGGCGCTCTCCCCGGCCAGTTGAAATACTGTGCAAACTCTGTGGCACCAGCTACCCCGCAGGCACACGATTCTGCGGGCGTTGCGGCAAGTCCATCAGCGTTTGAGCCTATCCTTGCATGCAATATAATTGCCTACGCCCGTTTCAGGTTGTGGTTTTTCTGATAGTCTTGTTGGGCATGCTACGCCGAACCCAAAAGCCACAAGCACAAGCTTGAATATCCGACTCAAATGAAACGCTGCCCCAGTTGCAATCGAACCTATACGGATGTGTCGCTCAATTTCTGTCTCGAGGACGGGACGCCACTGGTCAATGACGCGCCGTCGACCGACCCTGCCGCGACCATCCGCTACACACCCGGCCGGGATACAAGCGAGCCTCCGCCGACGGAGATTTATCGCCCTGACTCGCCTGCGGCAAACCAGGTGCGGTCGATTCCCCAGCCTCAGCCTCAACAGTGGACTCCGGTACCACCACGACCACCGCAGCCATGGACCCCCGCACAGCAACGAATGAGACCACCCGAAAAGAAATCGAATGTTGTTTGGTGGGTTGTGGGAGGAGTCGTAGTTGTAGGCATCATCGGCATCGGACTGCTGGTGATGATCATTCTAGTGGCGAGCATTAGCTCCCAGGGAAACGAAAACAACTCAAACAGTAATGTCCGGGTGGCAAACGCCAACACGAATTCAGGAAATGCCAACAACACAAATACTGCGAATACTAATGCCAGCACTCCGGCAGCATCTCTGACGGATGATTTTTCCGAACAGAAGTGGGGCACCGGTGACTCGAAGTTTGGCGACATCTGGTACACCGATGGCGAATATCACATGAGATCGAAGAAAGACACTTATCTCGTGATGTACGCACCAAACGACAGCTACAAGACTGGTAATGCGACTGTCAAAGTGACGGCTCGCAGTGTCGATGGGACGGCGCCCTCTGCCGGCTTTGGTCTGATAGTCAACGGCGAGCAATCCAAGACCAAAGGTTTGCAGGATTACGCTCTTTTGATTTTCCCGGGAGATGAGGCCTCATATGAGGTCGTAACGCACAAAGATGGAAACCAGGTGACCGTGGTACCGCGAACGGTATCAAGAGTCATTCGCTCAGGCACCAATCCGAATCAACTCGAGGTGAGAATCAAAGGTGCGGACCTTTCATTCTATGCCAACGGCCAATACCTGACGCGCATCACTGACACGGCGAATTTCCGAAACGGCCTGGCGGGGTTTTATACAAGCGACACCACTGAAGTTGCCTTTGATGATCTGGAAATCAAGCGATAGCCAAACTAATTATTTTAGCCGCAGATAAACGCAGATAAACGCGGGTCGGAAAGGAAAGGCAGCTAATAAAATGCTGCATCCTTGTAATTTCAAATCGGCGTTCTTCCGCGTGGATCTGCGGCTGGGAAATAAATGTTGTGAGGACTGATGCAGATTAATCTGAAAGTTCTGGCTGGTCCTTACAAAGGAAGCGTCTACACGTTCGATCAACCCGATACGTTCCTCATCGGTCGCACAAATGATTCTCACCTGTGTCTGCCTGATGATCGCTTCTTCTCACGCCATCACTGCCTGCTGGAAATCAGTCCGCCTCGCTGTTTTTTGCGCGATCTCGGTTCCACCAACGGCACATTCGTAAATGGTCAGCGTGTCAGCGAGGCCTTCTTAAAGAATGGGGACCAAATTCAAGGAGGCGCCACAGTCCTTCTGGTCCAAGTCATCGTTGACTCGCAATGGAATTCAACCACCGTAAGCGGCCACGCAACAACCCAGCCCGTGCTAATCCAGGTGGAATGCCTCAAGTGCGGCCGCCGCGAGGAAACCCAGGCTACCGCACCCGACGAGCACATGACCTTTCTTTGCGAAGACTGTCGCATCGAATTGAAAAGAACACCGCAACCGGTGCCAGGTTATGAAATGGTGCGGGTGCTCGGGCGCGGCGGAATGGGTTGTGTGATGCTTGGCCGGGATGAAAAGACTGGACGCGCGGTGGCCATAAAGACAATGCTGCCGGAGTTCGCCGTTAGCGACAAAGCTATGCGCCGGTTCATACGTGAGATCGATGTTGCCGCTGCCCTAAAACACCCGAACATCGTCGAATTTCTCGATCGCGGCACAACCAATGGGGTGGTCTATCTGGTCACGGAGTTCGTTGACGGCCTGGACGCTGCCAAGCTCGCCGACAGCAAAGGCGGACGACTTCCCTACCAGGAAACCATTTCCATTGTTTGTCAGGCGTTGGATGCGCTGGACCACGCTCACACACAGGGCTATATCCATCGCGACTTCAAAGATCAAAACGTTCTGGTTACCGGTTCCTGGCCAAACGTTCACGCAAAACTCACGGATTTCGGTCTGGCCAAAAGCTTTACGCAGTCAGGAATGAGTGGCGTAACGATGGCCGGTGAAATGGCCGGCACGCTTGCTTACATGCCGCCCGAGCAGTTGCGGAATTTTCGCGATGTGCGACCCCAGTCGGATATATATGCCGTCGGTATGACGGCATATAGTCTGTTGACAGGTTCACTCGCTCTCGACTTGCGCGGAAAAACGAGTGTGTCGGATACAATCAAGGCGATCTTTGATCAGCCTGCCATTCCGCTCAAGCAAAGGGCTAACAACATCCCCCAACAAGTTTGCGAGATAATCGACCGTTCGCTGGCGAAGGACCCGGCAACGCGCTGGCAGTCCGCAGGCGCCATGCGCACCGCGCTTCTGCACGCGGCCTGATCCGGTGAAGTCCGATCCACGAACTCACAGGAAGCGCTTTCGTGTAATTTCGTGTCACATTCTCTCTGTGTCCTCCGGGTCTCCGTGGTCGAATATGATGAGGAAACCGCTCACCACGGAGACACGGAGGACACAGAGAGAATGTGACACGACCCAAATTACTCTTTACTTCCCCGGAGTTTGGGCCGCATAATAACGTCCCCATCGCCACATTCGACAGGCGATTTGCGGGCTAGAGGCGCAAGTGAGTGAACTTGCGTCAGACGCGGGCCGACCAGCCCGCGTTTCGCATGAGGAGACAACTAATATGAGAACGATCTGGAAAGGCCACATCCGCTTCCTGCTGGTGGCCATCCCCGTCCGCGTTTACAACGCTATCGAGTCCAGCGAGAAAATCCAGTTCAACCAGTTGCACCGCGAAGACTACGGACCGATCGGTTATGACAAGCGCTGCAAGAAGTGCAGCCAGATCGTTAGTAATGACCAGATTACCAAGGGTTACCAGTACGAACCTGACCGTTATGCGATCATCGAGCCCGAGGATATTGGCAAAGTCAAAATCAAAACGACCAAGGCGGTCGACATCATTGGCTTTGTAGATGCCGCGGAGATCCCTTCCACCTTTTACGATGCTCCATACTATGCCGGGCCCGATGGGCCGGTGGCCGAGAAACCTTACGCGTTGCTGCGCGAGGTGATGAAGCAGACAGGCAAAGTCGGGGTGGGAAAGGTTGTTTTGCGCGACCGCGAAGATCTGGTGGCGGTGTTTCCTTACGAAGATGGACTGGTGCTGCAAAAGCTGCATTATCCTCATGAGTTGCGGAAGATGGAGGATGTGCCCGAGTTAGAGAACGCTCAGAAGATAAACAAGAACGAACTGAGGCTTGCCACTACTCTCGTTTCCGAAATGTCGACCACGTTGTCAGAGATCGATACGACCGACAATTACCACGAGGCCCTGAAGCAGCTCATCGATTCGAAAATCAAAGGGAAGAAAATTGTTGAATTTGAGGTTGAAGAACTTCCCAGACTTGATATTATGAGCGCGCTGAAAAAGAGTTTGCAGCAGTCGAATCGCAAACCTATGGTCAAGGCCAGCACGGCGAAAAAGAAACCGCAGATTAGTCTGGTCAAGCCAAAGACAGTTAAGAAACGTAAGGTGTCGTAAGCTGCGCGCTTACTGATGAAAGAAAAGAGCACCAAGCTTCTCGCGTTTCCCTCACCTGTCCCCGCAAAGGCAGATTATCAACGTGTCAAATCCGCGTACTCAAGCCGCGAGATCAAGCAACTCTTCGGCTTGAGCGAGCGCACCATTCGTCGCTGGACGGAACAGGGGATCATCCAGGCCTCAATCGCAGCACCTGGAACAGAACCAACCTACGACTTTCAGGCTCTGACCCAGTTCCGCCGCGTGCGGGAGCTGCGCGCGCAGGGCCAAAGCATTCGCCAAATCGAGGCTGAACTACAGGGGCAACTTCACCTTTTCCGATCGGAAGGCGCGAGAGTAGCCCGTTTGTTGACGCCGTTTGAGGAGGCGCTGCTGTTGCACGAACAGGGTGATCCAAAGGCAGCCGAATGCTACGCTGAAGCAATAAGTGAAGGAGACAATATTGCCGAGGCGTATTGCAATTTGGGGATCCTGAATCTTGAACAGGGCCAATTTGCCAAAGCGCTCGATCACTTCACCTTGTCGCTGAAGAACGACCCCCGGCACGTCGAAGCGCATTACAATCTGGCGAACTTGTATTATGACGCCAGCGACCTGCAGCTCGCCCGGTTGCACTACGAGGCCGCTATCCAAATCGAGCCCAACTTTTCTCTCGTCTATTTTAATCTGGCGCTTGTCTATCACCGGCTGGGTAATCTACCCGGCGCCACCGCCGCCCTGGAAAAGTACCGCCACCTGGAGCCTGACGATGATGAAATCGTCGTGCTCGATCAGCTTTTGAAGGCCATGCGCTCTCCCCGGCCCTAGTCATTTGTCATTTGTCGTTGGACATTTTTCATTTGTCATTGGGTATGGTTGGGGCTTCTCAATTTGGCCGAGTATCAATTGTCACACTTCATCAAATGCCAAATGAAAAATGTCCAACGACCAATGACAAATGATGGGAGCCGCCCGTAGGCTGGGCGGCTCGTTTCGAAGGGGAGCGCAGGTTTTGGCGGTGGGCAGGAGGGTCTGCCCACCTGCTCGTTCAGGATCGCAAGAAAGGTGAACGATCCCGATTACGTAGGTGACTGGATAAAATCGCTAATTGCCTGACCTTTCCAGAAGCCGCGGTTGTACGGTACCGGACAGACGGCAGGCATAAGCTGGTGGCACAAAGATCGATGAAGCAAATGCTCGCGGAGCACCATTCAAAGGAAGCAAAACCCGCAGTAAGCCAAAGCAATGATTTACAAGCTTAACCCCCGTTTCGGACGATGGTACATCGCGTTCACCTGCGGTAATTGTCAGTCAAGATTGATTCTGTTTCCTGACCTGACTGAGGGAAAATCAGACCTTCAGCACAGCGGCTATGTCCTGAGTTGCCCGCGGTGTAAACGCCGGGCGGAAGGCAAGGCCGAACATTATCAACATAGGGAGAGACGAAAACCCGAAGTGCTGATCGAGATTGTTTAGGCCACGCGTTCCAGATTCTTACTTGGCGGTTGTGCCTCAATTCCGTCGCCAGTATAATTCCATCCTCTGGTCTTTTTTGAGAACGTTGACCGAAGATGGGCTGTGATCCATCAAATAAACCCCTATGTCACAAGTAAAATGCCGAATCCTGTGCGTTGATGACCATGAAGATACTTCGGAGATGCTTCGCCTGCTGCTGGCGGGGCCTGATTACGAAGTAAGGACAGCGCGAACGGTCGAAGAGGCCCTGGAGTTGGCCCTGAGCGAGGAGTTTGATTTGTACGTGCTGGACAAGCGGCTGCCTGACGGCACGGGCGTGGAACTCTGCCGGCGTTTGAACGACCTTACTCCGGGGGTGCCTTGCATCTTTTATTCAGGGGACGCTTACGAGGTTCACAGGCAGGAGGCCCTTCGCGCCGGCGCAGACGCCTACATTGCCAAACCGGATCTGGATGCGCTAATCAGCACGGTAGAAAAGCTCCTTGCCGATCGTGAATGTGCAGCCGCCCAGGCGTAAAAAATTTCTCCATTCTCTTCTTGGGACCGCGTACGTCTCGCCCGCCGCATAGGCGCTCACCGCGAGCAAAGCTGCCGCAAACAACCAATGAAAAGATGGGCTTTGCACAAAAAGTAGGAATGACGTCTCCGACGTGAGTTGGTGGCAGGAGGCCCGAAGGGCCGACACATTTCCTTGCCGTGTCAACTTATTGTGCCGCGCCTTCGGCGTTCAAATCCATTTTGAATCGTTCCCGATCCACGGCCTAACGGTCGTGGCTACTTCCTCACGGCCCTTCGGGCCTCAGTTTCAGAGCGCAGCAGAGCCGCAACCAAAACCTAAGACATGATCCACGAAATTACACGAAATAGAATAGAGGAACATTTCGTGTGTTTGTTTTTCGGTTCGTGTGATTTCGTGGACCGTTTGTTTACTCGCAAAAACACCTGCTCAAAAAAAAATTGTCACTTTGTTAAGCGAAGTTCGCGCTGGTTTCAGAAGTTTGAGTTGTGATCCCCTGTGATCGTGACGAAGCCACTCGTTGTGGGAGTCGTCGTGATGGGATTCTTCGGTGCGGAGTTCCTCGTGGTTACGTTCGTCGTTGCTTGACACATCAATTCACGGACGTATAATTTTTTCCAATTGTGGGCCGTTAGCTCAGTTGGTAGAGCAGCTGACTCTTAATCAGCGGGTCGGAGGTTCGAGCCCTCCACGGCTCACCATTATTTTCAATCGCATCGATGAATTAGTAGGGGCGCTGGCAATCGCGCCCCTTCTGTTTTTAGTCAGCAGGTCGATAAGAACAATTCGATCCTTTAATTCATCCCTGAAATCAATGAATTAACGGCGAGATATTCGCTCATTCGCTTTCGCAAAACGATAGCGAGACGACTTTTCAGTGCCATTTGCTCATACCGAGTGTCACCTGTTTCCGTGTAATCTGGTCACAAGGTGGTCACAAGCTATTTATCGTTCGCGTTCTTGATTGGTTCCGAAATGACTTGGGGGCTTTGCAAAGTACTTGTGTTTACTCCGCCAACATTCGTCACCTAAATGCATTAATGGTGCAGCAGAGTCCAATACCGCGACAGTAACACCCAGAGCAAGCGGTCTGCGGTTCTCAAGCTCGGCCGCTTGTTTGTTCGCCGCTGCAGAACAGCAAGCTGATGGCGCAGCGCAAGAATCTCAAGGTGCATACACGCTCGCGACTGTAAACCCGGACGCAGCGCAGAAAGAAACGAACGCAGGACAGCATTCATGCCAACGAAAGTTAGCAGTCGTAACGGCCAACTTCAATGATTTATAAACCGGATAAGGTTTTTTGGTAGGGACAGGTTGTTCTCTCGCGTCAATCACGGTTAAGTAGCCCCGGGGAATCTCACCCCGAGGCCCTCCCAGAACTGTACGGGAGCCTCTCGACTCATACAGCTCCTATGGTGAAAACCGCACCACGCTGATGCTCCCAGAGAGCAAGCAGGGTGGGCTGGCGGTCGATAACCCGAAGCAGCCACTGCCATGCTCGCGTCCGGTGATTGCGTAGCGTCTTGTATTTCCGACAAGCCCAGCGAACCAACGATTGGCCGACATGCCGCTCGATGGGCCGGAGCGCTGAAGGGATGAAACGCCCATAGTAGTTGAACCACCCACGAAGTTTTGGATTGATCATCCGCGCGAGATCTTGGATGGACTGCGCAGTGCATCGATGCAACTTCCCTTATATTGCTCTTCACCTTTAGATAAGCTTCCCAGACTTCCCACTTCGAAATACAGATTGGTTTTGCTTCATCCTTCGGGCTCCTCCATTGCTGGTTGGCCCAACTGACTTAGCTTCACTACACGCACCCCCTTCGCTCTGTTCGCTTTCACGAACTTCATTGCTACTACAGGGTACTCCGTCACTTGGTGTCGCATTCGTACTCTCGCCCTCGTGGTTCAGGCCACTTGTAGCTTCTCCGTTAGCATCGACACCGAAGTTTCCCACGTTCCGGATAATCGCCTCACCCAAGCTCAAGCCACCTATATGCCGGATACCGTTCCGCCCGTAAACAGCTTTCGTCGGAACTTGTCCCGCGGCCTTCTAACAAACCACGGTTTTGATATCGTCTAGTTCTTTTCGACATGAGAAGCGGTGATTCACTTTCGTTCTTCTTCCTGGCTGTCACTTGACCCAATCACTGCCGGGCCTTTTCCTTCTCTGCTCACTACCACAGCTTTTGGCTGCAGCAGCGGAAGGTAGTTTGGAATCCTCTCCTGCAAGACGACTCCGAGGGGCCTTCCCTCATCGATTACTCAGTTACGCAAATGAGTCGTCTGTCGCCGACTCATTTGCTCGTGGCGCACTTAGAAATTGAGTTTCAGAGCAAGTTGAATCAGCCGCGGATTGTTGCTGGTCGAGATGATGCGCCCGAAATCGCCGGGATTGAGGACCTGTCCGGTGTTCGGATGGAATGAGGTAACGGCGTTGAAGTTGCTGATTGGATTAGCGAAGTTGACATGATTGAAGAGGTTGAAGAACTCGACGCGGAACTCGATGTTCTTTGACTCGCGAATCGGAAAGCGTTTGATGATGGAGAAATCAACGTTAGTCTGACTTGGCCCGCGCAAGGCGTTGCGTCCGACACTGCCGAAGTCAGTACATAACACGATCGGTTGTCCACACGTTGCACCCGCGACTGCTGCACCGTTTGAACTTGGAATCAGCTGACCCGCCGGCACGATGGGGCGCACGAAAGCGAATGGGTTGAAGAAGTAGCCTGCCGGGATGTTGGTAGTTGCGGTGCTGAGCGTATTACCGGGTGACCAGTTTGGCCGCGACAATCCATTGTTTGTGCTCAAATAGAGCGAGCCGGCATTCGGATCCACAATGTCAATTGGCAGGCCAGACATTGCGGTGATGATCCCTGCTACTTGCCAATTGGAGAACAGCAACCGACCAGCGTTTGACCTCGCAGCCAAAGCTGGTTTCGGTAAGTCCCACAGATAGCTCAGCACAAAGCGATGCGTACGGTCAAAGTTTGAGACGTCGCGGTTGGCCCGGTTATCAAGCTGATTGCCGAGTATTGGACCCGAATCTATGCTTGCCCCACCGATGGCGCCGCCTGAGGCGTTATCAATTGATCTGGCAAACGTGTACGAGGCAAGGAATTGCAATCCTCTTGAGAGTCGCCTGGTCACGCTTAACTGTAGTGAGTTGTAAGTAGACTGAGCGGTGGTCTGTGTCTGGCCGAAGCCTGGAACCGAGGCGCCGGCAGCCGACAGCGAGACGCCTTGAAAAGGCGCGCGCAGTTGCGCGTTACCAGGAGTGTTGGTCGTAATCACGGCTCCGGGGAGGTTCAGAGCACTCAGCACCTCATTAATAATCGGATGCTGCGGGCTGGCGAGCCTGGCCTGATTGATGCCGACATCGCGAAGCAAGTCGAACCCGCGACCACCCACATAAGCAATCTCCACGGCGACGTCCTTGCTCATCGCGTACTGCACAGACACGTTGTATTGATGAGAATACGGAGTGCGGAGGTTGCGATCATAGGCCAAAGTTGCCAGATCGATACCCGGTACGAAGCTCGGGAATTTGTCCACTGATGGCGCTGGAAAGAAAGGATTCGCAAACGGTGCCGTATCAGCAGCAAGCTTTCTGCCGACAATGTAGTTTGGCGGCAATTGAATCGCGGTTAAGAGGTGAGTAATCGATATGCGCGAGTAGAAGATTCCATAGCCGCCGCGCACGACCAGCCGGCCCGAATCAAGCGGCGAGTAAACGAAGCCAATGCGTGGAGCAAAGTTGTTTGGGTCAACGCTTCTGACGATGCGCTTACCAACGTTAGGCACATCCGGCAGATCGTATTGTGGAATCATATTTCCTGCCTGCACGAATCCGCCGATCGGTGGGCCAACGGGATTTCCGTTGCTGCCCACAGCCAAACGCGGTTTGTAGAGCGCCGGGTCAAAGTCAATGTTGCGCCCACGCGTGTCATACGCCGGCATATCCAACTCGTAGCGCAATCCAAGATTGAATGTCCATCTACGCGAAAACCTCCAATCATCCTGGACGAAGAAGCTGTAATCGGTCGCGCGCAAGCTGCGGTAGTTGATGCCCGTGCCGAAGACCGACTGCAAAACCGTGCCGGTCAGGAAATCATTGAAGTTATTGAAGTCGATCTGGCCTCGGACGTTCAGGTTCTCCGTGCTGTTGTGTTGGTAGTAGATGATCTCGGCGCCCGTGCGAATGCAGTGCTTGCCTCTGGTGATCGAGAGGATGTCCGCCAACGTGGTTGAAGACCCAGCGATCTGCTGGTCAATAAGAATGCTCGCCGTGCCGAAAACAATCCCACCGCCACCAGGTGCGATGCGAATCAGCGACAGGCCGGGAAACGTATCTTCATTGGCCCGCCTGATTCCGACGTCAGCGTCTTTCACCGGCTCATGGGGAGACGAGCGCCCCAGACGCAGGTTGTAACCGATGCGCGCCTCGTTGATCACGTTCGAGCTGAAGGTATGAATGTCTTGAAGGGAGATTAATCGGCCGGCCGGCGCTTGTTCGGCAGCGAACCCGGGAACGTTTGTGCCGCCGAACAGTGCGAGGGTCTGTGGCAAGTTCGAGAAAAAGAATTTTACCGCGAGCCAGTTCCGTTCGTTGACCCGATAATCAACGTTCGCATTGAACTGATCTTCCTGGTGGCTCGATGGAGTAGAGCCGGAATACCGGCCATTCGCCTGCGGAGTGGGGATCAGGAATTGTCCGCTCGGTAGCTTCACATTCAAGAGCGCGAGAGCGACGGGATTGATCGAAGGCAGATTGAATGTTGTGCGCAGTGTCTGCTCCGAGCGGTCATTAGTGAGACCAGGTGCGATCAAAACGTTGGACGACAGGCTGTTGAGTGATGCACCGTTGCGCTCGCGTGTCCCTTGATAGGAACCGAAGAAGAATGCTTTGTCTGTCTTGATGCGCCCGCCGAGCAAGCCGCCAAAAACATTGCGTCTTAGCACCGGCCGTTTCACGCCCGCGGCTTTCAAGAACGGGTTATTGGCGTTGAACGCGTCGTTTCGGAAGTATTCGTAGGCGGCTCCATGAAAGTCGTTCGCGCCGCTTCTGGTGACGGCTTGAATGTTTCCGCCTCCGGATCGCCCGAAGGTGGCGTCATAGAGCGAAGTCTGCACCTTGAATTCCTGGATGGACTCAGGCGCCGGCACGGCAAGGTTGATTAGGTTGTTATTTCTTATGAAGTTAGCATCCACGCCGTTGATTTGGTAGTTATTCTGTGTAGTGCGGGCGCCGTTCACCGAGATATTCTGCGAGTTGCGACCAACGGCAGTGTTGTCTGGCAAGTCCATGGATGTACCTGGCGACAGTCCGAGGATTTGCGTGAAGTTGCGCGTCGCCAAGGGCAACTCAGTCACAGCGCGCGAGTCAACTACGCGGCCAAGCTGCGGACCATCTCTCTGGATCAGCGGCGCGATGCGGACCAGGACAGGATTGGCGATTACTCCTGCCACTGTGAGGGCGGAATTCACTGACGTGGTTTCAGTGATGACTACCTGGACGTTATCAAAGACAGCCGAGTTGAATCCCTCGGCAGTGACTCTCACCCGATACATGCCAGGCGATAGAAGCGGTACCGCGTAGTTGCCTGCGCTATCGGTGGTTACCCTCCGCTCATCGCCCATGGCTTTACTGCTAACGGTTGCTTCTGCCCCAGCGATGACAGCCCCGTTCTGGTCCTGCACAGTTCCAGCGATGCGTCCAGTGGTCTGATTTTGAGCGACGGCATTGATAGACGACAAAAGAAGAAGAAGAAATGCCGGCAGTAATCCTTTCGTTATTCGGTGCGTCATAGTTGTGAAGCGAAACAACCGCATGCAGACGGGCTTTCCCTCGTAATTTATAGACCAACCCTTCGAGGCTGGGGAGTCGCTGGGCAGTAAGTCATTGTAGCCTGCTTCAGCGTGTTTTCGACGACCACTTTGGGTTTTTAGTGATGGGTCAGTCCGGTGTGTGTGTGTGTGTGTGTGTGTGTCGGACAATCACTTCAAGAGACGAGCTTCATGCGCCGCAGCAGAGCGTCAAAGCGAGGATCTGAACGCAGACTGTCGAACCTTGGGTCCACTTTGAGCCAAGCAATCCTGTAGGGATTTTCCTCAACGGTCTTGTTGAACCATTCGAATGCTTGATCCTTATCGCCAAGTCCCATGTAGACCATTGCAAAAGCCTTGGGCGACACATAACCTTGCTTTGATTGCTCTTTCAAATCATTGAGTATTTTCTGCGCTTCGTCTCTTTTTCCAGCCACCGCATAGGCATACCCAAGTGGTGGTCCCGAGACATGGGCGCTTTTCAGCTCCGCGATGGCCTCTTCATACATCCCCTTCTTCTGATAGGTCTCCGCGATAAAAGTGTGAGCCGGTTCGAATTCTGAGTCCATCTCTATTATCTTCTGAAGTTGTTCGATCGCCCGATCGTATTGACGCGAGAAGGAGAGCCAAACTCCCATATTCCACATTAGCTCAAGTGAGAGCGGATCAAGTTCCTGGGCTCGCTTCAGATGTGACATGGCGTCATCGAACCGCCCGAACATTTCCAGATGCCAGGCATAGGTTTCGTGAGCTCTGACGGAGTTTGGGTCAAGCTCCAGGGCACGCTTGTACTCCTCTTCGGCGCCCGTCCAGTCCAAATTAAACTCTCTGATGGCTGCCGTCAGGACGTGCGCTTCGGGGAGCTGGTCGTCTATTTGCAGGGCTTTTAATGCAGCCCACTCCTCTTTCTGCCAGGATTCCTTTGGGAGCATCCAACCCATAAATCCAAGGAGGTGATAGGTAGTTCCCAGCCCAGCGTACGCCGGTGCGTAGCTCGGATCTTTCTTGATCGCCTGCTCGAAGTAATCAATGCTTTTCAGAAGATCTTCTCGTTTGCCAGAACGGCGGAAGTAATAGCGGCCCATCATGTAAAGCTGATAGGCTTCGCCACTCTGGGTGTAGGTTTTGTTCAGTTGCTTCTTCTCATCGCCGCTCAGCGGCAGCCGCAACTTCTCCACGATCTCCTGGGCGATTTCTGCTTGCAGAGCGATCATGTCTGTGGCTTTGCGATTATATTGACCGCTCCACAGATGCTTGCTGTCGCGCACGTCAACCAGTTCCAGGCTGAGTGAAAGCTCATCGCCACGTTGAACGAGCTGGCCCATGAGCACCGCTCGAACGTTCAGTTCACGTCCCACTGCTTGAGGGTCTGTTTGCGTACCCTTGTAGCGCAACACGGAATTGAGCGCGATCACTTTCTTAAGATTCGGCAAGTGCGAAAGACGATCGATGATGTTGTCGCTGATCCCCTGTGCGAGGTAATCCGTGTTGGGATCTTTATTGACGTTGACTAACGGCATGACCGCAACTGAATCTATCGCTTCACTAGGGCGAGTGAAATAGACAATGCCCGCAGCCACGAGCGCTACGGATAAGACGCCAATTGCTGCCGCCCGCCTGTGCTGTTTGATCGCCGTAGTCAGACGCTCGATGCTTGTCGCCTTGTGCGCCGAGATCAGGCCAGCGGTGAGAGGAGTGGGAAACGCTGATGCCTCAGCCACCGCGTGTCCATTCGTTTCCCGCTCTTCGATGATGATCTGAACACTCTTCTCTTCGGTGTAAGTCGTCAGCGCAGTTGGGCCACTCGTAACTGGCCGATCGAAAATGTAGCCACGCCGTGTGACAGTCCTAATAATCTGCTGCGTTTCATCCCCCAGGGCGCGTCGCACGTCCCCTATACACTGCACGAGAGAATCGTCCGTCACCGCCGTATCGGGCCAGAGGACCTGAATCAGTTCGGCCTTTTCGATTAGGCGACCTGGGTTCTCAACGAGGTAAGTCAACGCCCCGAAAGGTTTGGGCTGCAATTTGACCTCTTCAGCGCCGCGCAGAAGGCAGCCACGAGTCAGATCGATCATAAAGCCATCAAACGATCGTGTGTCGTGTGCAATTCGTTGCATGGGGATTCGACTTTCCTAAAAACGTAAGCCCAATCAAACAATCAAATCTGATCTGAGCGTCCGGCTCTTTCTCACCACCAGTCTCGTTTTTCACGCGGGTGGGTGGCAAATCCGACCCGCATCATAAACCCCCAAACAGCCCTGTCAATAGGCTTCGTCGTTTGTTCGTAGTTTTCTCGTCACCTGTTCGTCCCTGACTCGTTACTCGCGTCCAGAACAAATCGTAATGTGCAATGCGCCGAAAGGAGTCACGAGTGAGCAAATACCGACGAATCGAAATCAATGCCTATCACCGCCGGGTGACAGTCGTCTCCGGCGAATGGCGGCCGCCTGGTGATGTGTTCGAGGCGCAACCCGGACGAGCTGACGAAGTCCTTTCGCTGGATGACAGCGACTCATATGAGCCGCTGGAACCGGATTCGCCCGAGGGCCAACTGATCCTCGTCGAAGCGGTGCGTTCGTTGGAGCAACGCTTATCGCCAGAAACGCGCGCGTTGATTTCTACCGGTCAAGACACTTTTGCTCCGAGTCGTTCAACTGTCAAACGCTTTTGCTCCAGGCTGCGATCCTTCTTTCGACCCAACGAACTGCACTTGTCACTCAATGAAAATCCCGCGGTGAAGCAGTCGGTCGAAGACTGATTCCGCTGAGGTCAATGTTCCCGACGGTTCGCTTCAACCGTCGTGTGGCGAGAACGAATAGGAGAAAAAGATGTTAACGAAAAAGAGAACAACGCATTCGAGCTTCAAACTACTTTTGGTCCCGGCATTGTCCATCATCGTGCTCGGTATGACGTCGGCCCCCGCCCAAAAGTATTCCGACTGGTCGGCGGCGGTTAACCTCGGCCCAGCCATCAACTCAGCGTTCAGCGATCAAGGGCCGGCAATCTCGAAGGATGGACTGAGTCTGTACTTCACTTCCGATCGTCCGGAAGGCTTGGGGGGCCCGTTTGATATGTACGTCTCGCAACGCGCGAGCGTTGATGACCCGTGGGGTTCGCCAGTGAACCTCGGGCCGACGGTCAATACCGCGTTCGACGAAGGGGAACCAGGGCTTTCCCGCGATGGTCACTTCCTGTTTTTTCAAAGCAAGCGGCCCGGCGGTTTCGGAGGAATAGACCTCTGGGTGTCATATCGTGAGCATACGCATGATGATTTTGACTGGCAGCCAGCGGTTAATCTCGGCGCGGGCGTCAACTCGGCCGCCGACGATCAAGGCCCCAGCTATTTCGAGAACGAAGAGGACGGCGCGCCTCAACTCTACTTTGGGAGCAGTCGCCCAGGCGGCCTCGGTGGCGCCGATATCTATGTCAGTGCGCAAATGGCGGATGGTTCGTTTGGCCCGGCCGTGCTAGTCACAGAGCTAAGCAGCATATCGAACGAGACTCTCCCTTCGATTCGGCATGACGCCTTAGAAATATTCTTTAATTCGAACCGCGTTGGATCAATTGGCGCTGGCGACCTGTGGGCGGCAACACGAGAGAGTACGCTCGATGCCTGGTCAACTCCGGTGAATCTGGGGAGCACGGTCAACACCTCCTCCCAGGAACAGGCTCCGTATCTGTCCTCTGACGGTAAGACACTGTTCTTTTCCTCGGGCCGGCCGGGCGGATTCGGGGGGTTGGATCTCTATGTGACTACACGCACGAAGCTGAAGGGACAATCAGGAAACTGAGGCGGTGAATTCTTTCATTCACACACCGCTTCAGCCGGGTGGCCGGGGACACGCCACCACAATTTCACCCAACCGTTTCAACGGTAATTACATACCTGACTAACCATGTGCGGATGGGGACCAGGCTGCCGCCGCTCGCGTCCAACGAATTGTTATGCCGCCGGAACTAATCAGCTACTTATGGTGGTGTTTTGATCCTGCATTATCAGCCACCGACCGTTCCGCTTCACCACCACAAAAGTCCTGATGTGTCGTTCGTTCTCGTGCCTAACCTTGTCAGGGGTAACAAAGGTGCTCATCTGGCTGTTCACGGTGACCACCGCCACGTCGGGACTGGCGAAGCGAACGTCCATATCTTCGATAGTATCCGTGACGCCTTTGAGAAAGGAAGAGTGTACTTCCTTCAAATCCTGGAGTGTAGCATCGCGTCCGCGAGTCCGTCCGCCAAGCGGGTTAATGTGGTTCCAATCTTCGGTCGTATACTCAGCCGCACGCTCAAAACCATGAGCATTGAAAGCGGCATAAAACGATTCGACGGCTTGGCGTACGTGTTTCTCGGTCGCCGGATTTTGAGTACTTAAGCCAAGGACGCTTAAGAGGCAGACTATTATTAGCGAGACGATGGTTTTCATCAAAAGGTGTTTTCCTTTACTTCGAGATCTTTACTGCATCAATTGCCCGACAATGAGGCGATATAACGGTTGAGTTGACGCGGCGGCGCGAATCAAAGCAAGTCACGCGGCTTTTCTTTTCTTGGCTGCTTTCTTCCTTTGATATGAGGCCTCTCGCTTGTCAATCTCACTTTTCGGAACCGCAATCAGAGCCTTTGCTAGTTTCTCAAAGCGTTGATATTCCTCTGAAGGCGGTTTGTCAGCTTTTGCTTTTTTCATGTTCATGGTCTCCAATTCATTCGATTAAGCATTTGAAAAATATTTATCTGCTCAACCTTCAAATCCAAACAGAGCGCAGGAATTTTGACTAGAGCGTTTTGACGACGCATGCCCTCAGGTGACACAACTACGCCATCCTTGCCCATTGCCATGGCGTGTGCAATAACAAACATGTCGGCACCAGCCAAAAACTTGCGAGATTTGCGGTCTTTATATTTCCGAACAACATAATCGCTAATCTTTGTAACGCATTGCCAAACGTCTTCGTTTGCATTTACGGATAACCCTCTATCGTCTCGTTCTCTAAACCATTCCGCAAGCTGATCGTTACCTTTTACTATTTCGTCGTAAACCATTTTCGGACTTTTAACGACGTCGTTATCAACTTGTTTCGACAGGTAATCCCAAAACTGAGGCATTCGACTGAACGGAAAAGCACAATTCTGTTCATGCTTAGCTTGAATACATGCGTCTGCATCGAGCCGTCTAAGCGGTTGTTCCCTGTCATTCGCGTTCTCTCGGATCTGATTCTCTCGGCTTGACCGATTGGTAGGATTCGCGCCTCGCCCATCAATCTTCATGCTCAGCCCAATCCCAATCCCGATTCGGCAGCTCCCCAGGCTGCGGTTCAGGGCCAGGCAGCGACGGCACAGTCTTCGGGTTTGTCGGATTCGGTTCGATACGATCATGTGGCCGCGCTGGCGGTCGCTGAGCCTCATCGCCAGGCTGCGGCGCATCGACATTTTGCCCACCTTTCATGCGCAGTCTCCTTTATGCCTGTCCTGAAATCTAGCTCGATGCTTTCGCGGATACATTCGATTCGCCGTTGTCCTCCTTTTCAGCATCCGGTCATAGCAGACCCGTCGTACCATTCGCCGATATTACCCTTGATGCCGGCGCAATCCGCTCCAAAATAATCACTGAGCGCCTTTCAGTTCGAGCTTCTCATTCTCGGTGTCCCCGAATGCCATACCCGCCGCCATTGCCTTCACGCCAGCCATGTCCACGAGCGTACTGGATGACCCTTGCCAATACTCGGCTTGAGTCACGCTGATCCAGAGAAGGGCCAGCTCCGGGTCTTTGAGTTCGTCGGGGAACCACGCTTTCAGCTCCGCTACCCACAACTCTTCCATCTTCGCGCGGTCGCGCAGAAGGCGCGCCAGCCCGGACATTGAGACGTAAAGCTGATCTTCCGGGGCAACGTACGAAACACAAACATGGCGGTCGCGTTCTACTTCGTCGACCTTGGGAGCACTGACTTTGGTGAAGAAATACAGATCGCCGTCGAACTCGACATCCAGAGTCAGCATGGGGCGGCAGCGCAAGTTCCCGTCATCTTCGGCCGTCGTCAGCATCGCGAACTCAATACCCTTAATGATCTCCCTGAGCTTTCTAACGTTCTCTTCTTGCTTCTCATGGGTCGTCATTGGTGTTTGCTCCTCTCCCTTTCGCTGCACGACGGAGGTTCAGGTTTCTTCTCTAGCCAACACTTCTGTCCTAAGACGCACTGGAGGCGACATGGTGCTCCGCTTGCCTCGCTCGCCTTAGCAGCTCGCGAACCTCATCGTCCGAAGTCTGCGAAAAGTCTTCATACCAGAGGCCTACTCCTTGTAAGTTTTCGGGCGTGAAAGCGCAGACGATCTCATCAACTTCGCTACGGAACTCATCACATGTTTCGCGGGATGAAACCGGAACAGCCACCACGATGCGCCGCGGTTTTTGCAGACGCAAGGATGCAGCGGCGGCGCGCATCGTCGAACCAGTAGCCAGACCATCATCAATCAGTATCACGACGCGGTCTGTCACATCGGGTGGCGTGCGGTCGTCGCGGTAAGCCACCGCTCTCCTTTCCAATTCCCTCTGTTCAACTGCAGCAATCGCGTCGATCATCTCATGGGGAATCCCCAAGTAATTAACTAACTCTTCGTTGATAACGCGCACGCCACCTGAGGCAATTGCTCCCATTGCAAGTTCTTCGTGGCCCGGCACGCCGAGTTTCCTGACCAGGAAAACATCGAGGGGGGCCTTTACTTCTTTCGCCACCTCGTAGGCGACAGGTACCCCACCGCGTGGGAGCGCCAGCACCAACACGTCTTCGCGATCCGCATAACGTGTTAGCCGCGCTGCCAACTTTCTTCCGGCATCAGCGCGATTTTTGAAGATCATCCTTTTCCCTTAGCCTGAACAGGCTTATTTGCCTGCGGCCTTGCCCATTGCCTTCGATTGTTGTTCCGATTCCGGCCCTTCACCGATTTCGATACGCCGGCTACGCAATTGTCGCGCAGGCGCCGGTACGGTTATTTCGAGTACGCCGTTGCTAAAAGATGCATTGGCTTCCTCATGTTTTACGCCGCTGGGTAATGGAATCTCACGATAAAAGCTGCCATAGCTTCTCTCGGAGCGGTAATAACCTTCTTCGTCTTCTTCCTTTTCCTGCCGTCTCTCGCCACGAATCTTGATCGCATCATCGGTGATCTCCACTTTGATGTCGTCTTTAGTAAGACCTGGCAGATCGGCTCGTACGATCAGCTTGCCGTCCCGCTCAAAAGCTTCGACTTGTGGCAACCACATCGAAACTTCCAGATCTGCGAGCCTGCCGGATTCGCGCCCAAATCCAGAAGCAAGATGCCCTCCAAAGTCAAAATCTCCAAACAGCCGGTCCATCTCTTCGCTAAACCGGCGCATTAATGAAAAAGGACTAACGGTGGGAAGACTTGCGGACTGTTCTCTTCGCGCTAGGCCGGTTTCGCGTCTACTGTCCTCAGCACTTCGTCCGCCGAGCGATTTGCGGTGACTTCCTCGCTTTCCCTGCTCTTCTTTCTTCTCTCTTTGTTTTGAGCCTTTTCCCCTTTGTGCCATTTCGAATAACCTCCTTACTTATTCATGACTAGGATTTTCCAAGTAACGGTATCGGCCGATGCATGATTATCCAGCCGCCGCCGACGCTGCCGCAGTCGGCTCGGATACTTCCTTAACAACTTCGGCTGTCACCCCTTTTTGAGCATGCAGAGCTATGTCAGCAAGCGCGACAATTCCACAACAACATCCGGCCGGATCGACCACCGGCACGCGGCGAATCTTATTCTCCTCCATGATTCGGCTACACTCCGCGATGGATATGTCTGGCGTGACTGTAACGCAGGGTGTGGTCATGCAATCTCCCACAGTTAGATCGAGCGGATTAAGCCCTCGGGCAACCGTGCGGCAAACGATATCGCGATCGGTAATGACACCAAACGGCAGTTTTGTTTCCTTGTTCTCGACAACGGGTATCTCGCCGCAGTCATGATCAATCATCATCTGTGCAACTTCTTGTAAAGCGGTTCTTAAGTACAACAGGCCGGATCGGTAGTCATAATGTCTTTCACTTTCATTTTTTTCCTCCAGTTTCAAACAAAGTTTCTTGAGAGGTTTCACCATGCGGCTGCGCGGGAGCCCGCTCAGATCGGTCCGCAGTGATTTCCATAGCCTGGCCGGTCTCTAACAGCATTTTTAAACTCGAGAGCACTTGGGCCAGCCTTCTGTGACTCCCTCCCACATCTTCGAACCCACTTCGAGTTCCTCATGCCTTAGCGTCAGCCGCACGACTCAAGAAAGGCTTCGATCTCGAATCTAACCCCCCGAGGGCTTTTCTTTGCGCAGTTCATCATTGGCGTACTCAATCTTTTCATGTCCTTCTCGGCGCCGACATCCGAGCTCAACTTCCTCTCTCAATTCAAAGTTGTTCTTCCTGTCGCGCTCGTTGGTGCTCGCATGAAATCGGAACATCGCCATGTATTTCCGTATTAGTAACACACACTGAGATATAGGGAATCAGTACGAGTGATTGGCCCGAAGACCACGCAGCACGCTCGTCAATATCCCCTGACTTTTGTTTGCCTAATCAAAGGCCATTTCATGATTGTGAATAGGCAAGCTGCATACCGGCTGTCATCTCGATCACTTACATTTGCGTTGCCTGATTCGCGATGAAAGGATCGAATATTAAATGCTGGCAAAGCAAATAATGCGATGAGGGAGCAGGTAATTGTCGCAAGCAGGAAGCGTTACCTCGACATCAGGCCAAAGATGAAATGAAGACGCCTCTTTAGCGTTCACGAACGCAGTTCGCCGGTGTCAGTGGGGCGCTGCCCCGCTAAGGCTGCTTTTCCAGTTGTAGCTACCCATCGTAAACAGCGCAACGACTGCAGTGATTAGTAAAAGGCACAAAAACACGTGAACACGGCGGACCTTCCATCCTCTCCAACTACTTTCTTTATCGCCAGGGGATGCAGATTCCATTTGGCTCAGAGCCTGCGCGTTTGTTTTAGAACCCTCAAGAATATCCCTCAAACTATTAATCGCCTTATCCTCGACAATGCGGCGCTTCATCTTACTAAACAATCCTGCAAGCCCGTCCGCGCGCGAGCGATTCTCGTAGAATAAATAAGATCCGGAACTCGCATCAGGAATATTCACGAATGCCATCAACGCCAGTGAAGAGTCAAAATAATGGTTAGCGTAAATCTGTTTCGAGGCTACCAGGACTTGTGGGCCGGTTTCCTCCCCGCGCTTGTAGACAATGATGTGATTGATGACAATGACTGGCTTCAAACCAAACTTGATCTTCGACCATACGATTGCATTCTCAACCATCGATAAATCTGATTTTCGAGAGCCATTCAGATGTTGCCGAGACTCAGGGAGAACATAGTTAATGTAAGTTGACCCGGCCATCAGAGCTCGCTGCTCTTCAGCCAGACGAACCTCTTTCGATTTATCATGGTATGTAATCAGAGCTACATCTCCTCGCGCCAGGTAATCACGTACATAATCCAGAAGTATTTGTTTTAGAAGTTGAGTTGCACGAATCCGATAGTCCGGCGCTTGCCAATCGATTTCTTTGTGAAGACGCTCAATCATCTCTGCCGACAGTTTCAGTTGGCAATCTCCGACGACGCATTCTTTCAAGTCTTCGAGATCACGATCTTCAATAGTCAGCGACTGCAAGTCATTAGGAGTTGGTGTGTTACTGAATCTACCGATTTCAAGAATCGCAGGATTGCCCTTGCGAGTCAGGCTCTCCCGGAAAAACCGGAGAAAGACTTCAGCCGACGCTTGGAGCCTAATCAGTCCACAAACCGCCACTTCTCTCTTATCTGTTACAGGTAAGAGTCGTACAACGGCTTGGCCCTGTTCCAGTGCAGCGAAATCGGTCTCATCGAAAACTGCCTTCTCACGAAGGATATTGTGAAAATCTCCGCCTGAATTTTGGGCCAAGGCTACGTTTGTACCAAACAAGACTATTACGCTAAAGGCAATGAACGCTAGTAGACGAGCAGTACGGCTTAGCATAGTTCGTTTCTTGTCGAGTCTCGATCAAGAAGTACTTAAAATATCTCTTTATCTGATCCGCACTTCTTCAGCGCCTGACTTCTTTTGCTACAGAACGAGTGTCTCAAAGATCATGACCGCATAAGCTGTGCCATTTGCGATCTGCACTACCGCCGAAGCCTTTTTCCCCACAGACTCCTGGGGTGCTGTCATTCACTTCCAGGACAATTAACACATCCCACAGCGATCGCACACCAATGTATGGCCTCTGACATCCATATGTATGGCGTCCAGATTAAAGGAGTCCGCGTCTCAACATCAGGAGTTGGTAAACAACTCTTGAGAAGGAGGCAAATCATGAAAGGAAAAAACTTACTGCGCAGATTTGGCGGATTTGTCCTGGCCGCATCATTACTGTTCGGCGTGGCAATAATGTCCAACACTGCTGTCCAAGCACAAGGCCGTGGTCGTGGGTTCCACGGTGGCGGGTTCCACGGTGGCGGGTTCCGCGGTGGTGGGTTCCACGGTGAGTTCCGCGGCGGTGGGTTTCGCCCTCGCATATTTATTGGCCCAAGGTTCAGTTACGGGTATCCCTATGGGTACTACGGGTATCCCTATGGCTATCCCTATGGCTATCCTTACGGGTATCCGTATAGGTATCCCTACAGGTAAAGCCAGTATGTCGTCGGCGACAGTGAAGCCGCAGATAGTCAGGGTTAGCACGACGGGGTGAGAACCGGTTCTAAATGCGCATCGGGGTCGTTGGGGTCAAACCAATGATCCTTAAGAAAGGGTGGCACCTTCTTTAAGGTGCCACCCCAGACGTTTACATGAGCTGAAATGCCGGCGTTAGAGGTACCAGGTCAGCAATCGCTCGCACACTACGAGCAGGATGTTCGACAATAGCGGCGAGAGTGGTTCACCTTCTCTTGTCCCTTCTCTTGTCCCTTCTCTTGTCCCTTCCCTCGGCCCGTTCGACATCTGCGAGAGTAGCGGAGTCGCGACCAACGGAGTCGCGACTGACCAGATTTGCACTGGCCCAAGGCTGAGATTAACTACCTTGATGATGTACACACCGCTTTGCGTTATCGGGGCTTCGAGAATCGCAACTCCAGATGAACTGTTCACGGTCTGCACGACGGTTCCTGACGGGTCGATCAGCACCAACTGAATCGGCACCGCGACACTCGGCTCAGCCGCAATCGAGATTGCTTGCGTGCCTGTTGGTAACGTGATGCTGTTTAGCAGCGCCTGCCCCGCCGACTGCGTAGCCAGCGACTCGGAGGTATTGCCTGGATGCGCCGCCGGTTGTCCGGTTAGAGTCGCATTCGTAATGCAGAAGCCGTCAATGTAGACAGCACCGCGAATGGGCCTAATCTCCAGCCTGTGCTGCCCATCCGCCTTTGCTCCATACGGGATATCTACCGAGTTGCCGAAGGCCGGGGCACGATTCGTTCCCGAAGGGCCGTTGTAATTGACCGTACCCTTTGAAACTCCATCCACAAACACTTCAGCGCCAGCGCTATCACCTTTCGGACTCGTGGCGTAGAAGTAGGTGACCACACCAATCTGTGTCGGTCCAGTCTCGAAAGTGAACACAGCGTTGTGAACATTGTTGCCGACCTCGTTTAGACGGAAGTGGCCAGCACTGGCGTTTGAGTTATTGATCAAGTGCCAACCGTTAGAGTAGGCGATTTGTTGGTCGTTGTCCTCGACTGTTGTGCCACTGCAATGCAACGGATTTGGAGTTGGCGTTGGTGCCGGCGTCGGCGTTGGCGCCGCACAAGCTGCGGGCGAGATCGTACCGAGCGTGAAATCAAACGAGCGCGTCGAGTCGCCTTCGGCGTAGATGTCGGATGCGAGGTTGTCGCGGCCACCGGTAAAGGCGGTGACGTTGTAGAGCGTGTTGCCAATCGGCCGGTTGCTGCCGAACGCGTTGATCGCCAGGTCGATGCAGATCGTGTTTCCGTTGATTGACCCACTTACCATCCCCGGCGCGGTTAGACTCGTGATTTCGGCAGGATACTGCACCACCTTGCATGTGCCCGGCGTGGTGGTGGTGCAACCAGCCGGCGGACCGTCCCTGGTCGGACTGCCTGCAAAGAAGATCGGCGGGGCCCCACCAATCGACTCGGCGCCAACATAGAAGACGCGGTAAACATCCGTTGCGTTCGTGTCGTCTCTCGACAGTGCCTGGAAGCGCATGATCCAGAACGCGTCCGCCTTTCCGGCTGGTGGCAGCAAACTGCTGAGGCTGTTCAACGTCATGCGCAGCCGTATCGTGTTGCTCGTCTGCTGATTCACCGCGACGCTCGTCAAGTCGAGTTGCGGCACGTTCGCGCCTGCGCCGATCGGTGAGTAGTGCGGAACCTGCGCATCGCCGGTCGCGTCGAACATGGGACTTGCCGGGGTCGGCTTGCTCAATGTTGTCCCGATTGGATTGGGCCCACTGAGTTGGCGCGCCAGAAAGAGATGGGCGCCGTGATATTGGCTCGACACATCGTTATAGACGATCTGGATGGCGCCATCCGAGGCGATGTCCACGGAGAGGAAGTCGGCCATCACTCGGTCGCCCGTCGAGATGGTGCAGCCGATGCCGCCGTTGCAGATCTGGCCGTAGTGCATCGGCTTCTCGGTGAATCGATTCTGCTCGAAGTGCGGACTGGGGGTGTTGGCGTTCGTAATCAGCGCCACGTACCCAAACCACGGGAAGGCGGTCGCTCCGGCGGGATTGCTGCCAAAGTTTGGCATGTCGTCGCTGAGGACCGACGAGTCGTTGCCGAGCCACACCGCAACCAGTTTTCCGGCTGTCCCCGCTTCCGCCCAGGCAAATACGTTGGACTTGGCCGGCGGGGCGTTGACCTTAACTGTCGGCTGCCAGGTAGTGCCCTGGTCAGTCGAATATGCGTAATAGAGGTTGTGGTCGCCAGGGTCGCTCCAGACCACATAGACGTTTCCCGCGCTATCCACAGAGAGGGGCGGGAAAAGGTTGCTCACCGAGCCGCCCGGTGAATTCGTCAGAACATGCGTAGTGAACGTGATCCCTGTGCGCTGCATGGGGTTCACATGGCCGACTATGACTTCGACGTGGTTCCCTGCCTGGCACGGATAGTAGAGGTTGCGATTCACGGGATCGAAGACAAGCTCGCCGCAGTTGCCTCCTCCCGTGTAGGCGGGATCCGTCGTGATCACGTTGGAGTTCGTAAAGACCAGGCCACCCACGAGGTCGGCCGTGCCCGTCGACCCGGGTGAGCTGAGGATCCAGTGTCCCGTTAAGACGCCGTGGAAAGCGTAGAAAACTGTGTTGTCAGCGGCGCCGCTCATGCCGGGGTTGTGCTTGGAGCCGTTGTCGACAGCGAGCCACTGGCGGTCGGTGCCGGTAAGCGGAAGATCGCCGGGACCGCGGGCACAAGCGGCGTTCTTCTTCCAGTTATTCCCGTTGTCGTTGCTCACCGAGCAGTCGAGCTGCTCCAGCGCTCCCTCGAGATCGCCGAAGTACACAAACCCCTGGTCGTCGATGGCGATTGTGCTATCGCCCCCGCCCGGTGGAGAATTCGGCCGCAGCGCAACGGGGCTGACGACGTTAAACTGATCTCCGCCGTCGACTGACCGGTGGATGAACGATTGTGTCGTGCTGAAGCCCCAGGGGCCGGTCTCCCAGTAATTACCGTCCTTGTCGAGGTGCAGGAGCGGCTCGCCTTCAGTCCGCTGGAAGTCGACTACGTTGGACGGCCCAAAGGACATCGCGCCGCTTGTATAGTTGGGAGGCGCAGGCGGCGGCGGCGCGGACGTAGTGATCGTCAGTGTGCCTGTGTAGGGCTGCGGCTGTGCGTTGGCGAAGCCGCAGGCAACGATCTTGTAGTTGCCCCCGGCGAGGTTCTGCCCAGCCACAGTCTCCATCGGGTTCCCGCCGTCGCTCGAGCCAAGACCCACCACTGTCAGGACTTCGTCGCTAGTATTGGAATTGACCACAGGCGTCCAGGTGATCTTGAAAATGAATTGAGCGGCGACCGTGTTGTAGACGCCTGCGGGAACGTTGATGGTCGACACGTGCTGATCGACCAACGCGGTGTCGGCAAACGACGTGCAGTTGCTCGTGGCATTGACCAGCGGCGGGATCGATCCCGTCCAGGTGACGCTGACGGTCTGGCCGATAGTCGAGGGCACGGTAATGCTATCTGTACCTGGAGTAGATGCCGCGACCGTCCACACGAGAGAAGAGCGCGTGAACGTCGCTGTAATTGCCGCGACCATGACGCAACCAACTGCGGCTAGAAAGATTTTCATCCGGAAACTCAGGGAAGCAGCGCGGGGCTTTAGCGAATCTCGTGACATGACATGTCTCCTTTATACAGCGATCGGCGATGCCATAATGAAGAGTGAAAGCTGAATTCACAGGTACAGGATATTGGCGGGGGTTGAGAAATACTTGAGTGTGATACTTGAGATTTTAAAGAGTCTTTAACTCCTTGCTCGGCACGGTTTAATGGGGCGGAAAATCACTCAGGAGGACGGGAGGAAAAGCGGAATTGCATTATCGGATGAAGCGCCCAGAGCAATTGGCGCGCACAAATGTGAGGAGATTATGTGAGACTAAAACCAAAAGACGATCCACGAAATTACACGAAGTAACACCAAGTAGGATCTCTTTCTTCTCGATTCAACACCGTGAAGTTTTTCTGACCGAAGGCGGCGACTGCCAGGAAGCTCTCGACTTTCATCAATGACAAATGAAAAACGTCAAATGACCAATGGAAAATGCTCCGGTCATGTGTGCCATCAAGGCCCCACACTTCTCACTTGACGTATTCCCAGTGCCACGGCTCGTAAAAATATGGCCGGAACCCGAAGCGCTCAGCGTTGCGCACGAGCCATTGGTAGGCCGGCGTCTGAACCTGCACAGCGCGATTCGAGTCTGTCGTGTCGACCGGGTCACCACCGACGTATAGGTCAAGAGCGCGGCCGGTGAAGTGCGGGCTGTTGATGGCAAGTCCCGCTCGACCAGCATGTGGCGACTCTCGCCGCAACTGTTCCTGGTATTCGCGGGTGCGGAAAGACGACATGATCTTTAAATACTTTTCCTCCGGCGAGAGTCCGCCCGCTGACGAAGCCAGACCAAGCGAGCGGTCGGCGATCGCGGCGGCCACCATCCGCTTGTAGGCGGCATAGGTCTCGCGCTCGACCTGGCGGAGCTCTTCCAGCCGTGTCGGATCGTAAAAGTCCGACAGTAGTGCGATCACCAACTGCTCAGGCTGCGCTGGGGTGCGGTCTTTTAGGCGATCCTCCTGCCACTGGGAAACCATCGCATAGAACGATTCCTCATCAAGTATGCCGGTAGGTTCAACTCCAGACTTGTGCTGCCACTGCGCCAGCGCTGAGGCGAAGCCCTCCGAAGTAACATCGTCTTGAATCCCAAGCAGCCGGTCAATTAATGATCTATAGAGATACCAACCGCGTTGCTGTTTGCCACCCAAAACCCAACTGAGTTCGGTGCGGAGTTGCGTGTTGCGGGTTACTGCCAACGCAAGTGCCGCTGAGTTGTTCGAGATCTCGGTCACGCCGGCGCGCCGTTCGCGGACCATGGAGGTGGGCTTTACGCGCGACTCGGTTGTCTGGCTGCCGCTTTGGGATTGGCCGCGGCTGGTCGATTCGTCGAAAGCTACGACCCCGAGCATCGCCGCGAGCAGGACAAGAAAAAGTGGCAGGTGAAATCCAAATGGCTTCATGTTTTGTCTGGTACCCAGCTAAACGAAGTGAGGTTTGTCGTCGATTGACAGATTACCAGATGGCTCGCCGTCGGTCACGCGACGTCAACAGAGTCCTTCGCGAGTTAAAGCCACCCCGACTAACAAGTAGGAGGTTCGACCATTTCATAGCTCGCAGACCTCTAATTTTTCACAGCTTCGGCAGTGGTGCGATTTGAGTTCCCTCAGTCGTGCCGTGCTTGCGACCATGATTTGAACCTCAGCTGATGAGAACGCCGGGCAAATGCACGTTGAGCCGAAGGTGTTCCGCTGCTGGCGGCGACAGAACCATTCATTGGTATTCTGTCGTCGGCCTGGCCCTCTGAGAGCCACGAGTTTTGCCGCATCCAACGTACGCGGTTGAACGGGACTCCAGGAAGCGAGTTGGTGGGTGAATCGGCGCCGGCGGTGAGGGGCGGTTCAATAGTCGCGGTCGATAGATTCGGCCACTTGTTTCGCTCACGGTGTAGGAAAAAGTAAAACATCAGGGCACCGGCGACGCACGCCGCAAAACCCGCGCCGAGTGCCAGCCACAAATGGTTTCGCCCTCCCTGTGAGTCTAAGAGGCCCAGCGGATCTCTCAACATAGCGAACAAAAACATTTGCCAGGCGGCGATGATTGCCAGCGCCAGCAGACCCAGGACAGCGGCTACGAACTTTGGAATATAGCTCATGTATCACCCAATGCTACCAAGATTCTAATCTTCCACCTCCTGCTTAGATTGGCCTGATCAGGCTATCAAGAAGCGGATGCGGTCAAGCCATTACTTTACCCTTTCAAGTGTTAGCCGTCTGTGCGCTAGGTCGCATATACCCAGATTGTTCAACGTGGGTTTGTGAAGAAAACACTCCGTATATGTGTGTTGTCGCACGGACGGCCGGGACTTGCCGTTGTATGTTGGATTCGATGACTTTAGAAGATCACGAAACCCGGCACATCCTGGTAGTGGAGGATGTTCACGAGACCCGCGACGGCATTGAAAAGTTGCTGAAGGCGGACGGCTATCACGTGGCCGTAGCCCGTGACGAACTAGACGCGGTTGAGAGCGCACGGCTAAGACAGCCCAACCTGATTCTGGTAAGCTTGGCCGGGTCACCACGTGATGTGATTTTTACCGCGCGTCGTATCCGCCAGCGAGCAGGAGCAGGAGAGACTGTGCCGGTGGTGGTCTTTTGCGTTGGAGAGATCGCTGAAGGTGATGAGGTCGCGATTGGGCAGAATGTGCACATCACGCACCCTGATAACTTCAATCAGTTGCGAGCCCTGCTCACTCGCCTGCTTAACAGGATTTTGACTGCCGCTTGAGGTCGAACTCGGCCTTTACAGAAAGCAAAGTTATGATTGACCGTACCAGGACGAAGCCAGACAAACCATTTATCTTTAGATTCATAGAGGCCCGACCAAAGATCCTTTTGGAACTGACGAATGGAACCGAAGAGACGCTGAAAACCATCGAGATTCTTACAGTCTTTCTGAAAGATGAAGAAACGCCGGGCGGTGGCCCTTCGCAAGCTCATATCAGGTTCGATTCGATAAAATCCATGCAACCAAAAGAACGGGCAGTTCTGTCCCACAGGACATGGATTAATGGCCGGCCGTCCGATGCTGACAGTGATCAGTTGGGACGACTGACGGTGATAGAGGGCGCAGTCAGCCCTTATGTGCTCGATATTTCATGGGAGGATGCGGAAGGTAAGACTCGTTATCAACGGATCCCGGTCGGCCACTAGCTTGCTTCAGCTTGACACCGGGGAGAAGGCACTAGGCAGTAGCAGATGGCAGTAGGCAGATGGCAGTAGGCAGATGGCAGTAAGCAGATGGCATTAAGCAGAAGCAGAAGGCGGTAGAAGCTCACGCGGCAAGGGAGGTGTCGGCCCTTCGGGCCTCCGAGACTCTTGCATACCGTCCCGACCACCCCCTTACGGACGTGGCTATTTCATGACGACCCTTCGGGCCTCGTGCCGGAAACTTACGTTCGGAGACGATAAGATTCCTACCTTTTGGGCCCGGACGCCCCTGCTTTCTGCCTTCTACCTACTGCTTACTGGGTAGTGCCTCCGCTATGGCCTACTGCTTTTTTGCTCGTCACGCTGTCCCACACCGCCCGGGCGATACCCGCAATCACTCCCTCGCGTGTCGACTCATTCGCCGCAGAATCAGCAACAAAAACTGCAATAGCCAGGTGCCGTCCGTTAGGTAAAGTGATTATTCCAATATCATTAGTCGCCGCCGTGATGCCCTTCTGACTTCCTGACGTTCCCGTCTTATGCGCGACGGCCGTACCGGCCGGCAAGAGTCCTTTCAAACGCTTCGGACCCGGGATCGATTCGGTCAGAAGTCTTAAGAGCAACGCCTGGCTTGCTTCGGAAAGCCCTTGCCGCTCTTGCAGCGCGCGAAGCAATGACACGGCGGCTTCAGGCGAAGCCCAGTTTCGATATTGAGTCTGCCAATCCTGTCCGATTTCCTTTTCAGTATTTTCTACGATCATCTCGTTGATTCTGAGCCTGGTCAGATATGCCTGAATCGCTCCAGATCCACCGGCTAGTTTCATCAATACGTCCGAAGCCGTACCGTCACTCTCCGCGATGGCAAAACGCAGTAATTCGTCAACACTTGGCTCAGCGCCATTTGGATTCTTGTCTCGAATGGGACTGTGTTGTCCTGCTCGGACGAAATCGCTTTTTGCGACGCTCACTTTTTGCTCGAGTTTTATCCTTCCGGCATCGACCTGTTGCAGCACCGCCATGCCGATCGGAAGTTTGTAAACGCTTTGCATCGGAAAGTGATCATGAGGATTAAGCGAAACTGATTCGCCGGTTTCCAGCACAACCGCTGTGACTCCCACTCGACCCTGGGCAGCAGAAGCAATCCGTTTGATCTGGTCTTGTAGCTGCTCGTTTTGTAGGTCACCAGCTTTTGCAGCCTGAGAGGCAGTCGGACTGGCGGTTGGATTGTTCCTTTTGATGACCCGACTACTTGCACAGGCGGACGCAACAGGAAAAAGGAACAAAAGGTAGGTGAGCAATTTCCTCTTCAATTCTTTGCAACTCCGCCATTCACTCCGAAGTCCGTGGGATTAAGCGTCGGAGATCCCTCGCGTTCGCGGGTTGCGCAAAAACGACCTGGTGTAGCGAGTTGAGTGGCGGCATCCGGTCGCTACGCTCGCGGCTCTGTAGCGAGTTGAGTTCGACCACTTCAGGATCGGCCCTGCGTGCCAATTCCTACTGCCTTCCTTCCGCCTACTGCCTACTGCCCTCTGCCTTCTGCCTACTGCCTTCCGCCTACCCATGCTCCAACTTTCATCAAGGCCCGAGGATTTGGTGGGCGCTCTCTGCATCCGTGCGGTTGACTACCAAACGAACACCTCTGGTTAGCTGAAGGTGAGGCTCCATACCGCCAGCATCATCTTTGAACACGAAGGACCTTATGCCTCCGTCTTGAAGCAATTGTTTAGCCATCTCGGCTTCGATTGCATTGGAGAAAATCCTGACAACCACTTCTTCTGACATTGAGGGTCCTCCATTCCCTTTGCGAAACACTTTGATTAAAGATTCATACCCTTCGATGAGAAATTATTCCAACCAGGAGCCACGGTTCAAGAGATGCGCAAATCGGTTGCGTGCCTCCTGGGCGCACACACTAAGGCGAGACTTCTCAAAGGTCTGACGAAACACTTCTTCAGCCGTGGGTTGCTGGAAAGATCCTTTTGGAGCCTTCAGAAAGGGATCGGCTTCCTTTACGAGGATTCCTTTGGGCGCCTCGGCCGTTTCGGCACAGTTTAGGTTAGTCGCGTCCACTTCACTCGTTCTCCGTTGCTTCGATCTCAACTAGTTTGCCAAATGGCTGTTATGTTTCTCTCTTAATGCGTAGGCGTCAGTCTGAGTGTCCCGACTGCGGCAGCGTGTCCTTGAACAAACTGTCAAACCCTGGGAGCGCTTCGTCGCGACGCTGTTGTTGAAAATCTACAACCCACGATCGTACTGCTTCGGAAGATCTGTCTGGGCCTGCGGTAGCTTCGACCGCGGCCTGAATCTCAGCATCTTTACGTTGTCTTTTCTTGATGTGTTTAACTAGTCTCGTTGTGTTCATGCTTTTGCCTTTTAGCAATTGAATGCCTGCCTCATCATGGAGTCCCCGTCAGCCCCGCGAGTTGGTCTTGGTTAGTCGCGCCGATCAATAGTGGCGATGAGGGTTTCGGTCCCGTCCGACGCTATCTTCCTGACTCGAGGGAGCCACTCGCGTCGCGATTCAACCGCCGTGTGCAGGTACTCGAGCACTAGTACGTTACCCACCAGCAGAGCGATCGCGGTAGGAGACGAGGCGGTGACGCTTGCGAATCTTATAGGGTAGAGTGCTCCGCTAATTGCGCAGTCCGAGTCCGGGACTACTTGGTGTGTTTTCACAGTGGGTTGTGCCGGTGACAGTCAATTGCCGTGACAGTCAATATAAACCAGGGGAAGGGCGTTCGTCTGTGTCCTACCACACATATGAATCAAACTGGCTGGGATGGTATTGGGAGCCGGGCGCGGCGACTGACTATGCTTTTGGGGTTGTCCTATTCTCATTTGTCGCTGCCTCTCCGTGTCCTCCGTGTCTCCGTGGTGAGCGGTTTCCTCACCATATTCCACCACAGAGACACCGAGGACACGGAGTCCCGGCAAAAAACCCAAAACATTACAGCTTTCCCTTGGTGGGTTGAGCCTTTTGCCGGATCCTGGCTCCATGAGCTTTTTTCCTTTGTGTGCTGGCGCACAGACCGCCAATCTCGTGCACTGTTAGCATATGTCGTTCACCCCACCGCGCACCGCGCAAGGTAAGGTTGATCGAAGAACCCAAGGGGTAATTGATCGAAGATCCTAAGGAAGAGACGCAAACAGTCCGTATCAGACAGAGGAGCAAAATGGAGGCTAAAGAAGTTTTCGCAATCGGAGATCGAGTCGATCAGATGTGCGTACAGTGTGGCGAAGAGCGTGGTCATATCATCGCTTTGATCAGCAAAACAGGAAAGATCACGCGAGTCAGTTGCCCCATGTGCAACTCGCGTGTCCCCTACAAGCGCGGCACAACGCGCGGAATATCTGCAAAGATAGCCTCACCCTATGATCGAGCGCGCACCTATCGCCGGGGACAAACCATGATGCATCCCATGTTTGGCGAAGGAGAGGTAACGGCGACCATCGAACCAGGCAAAATTGATGTTCTCTTCACCGACCGCATGCGTCGTCTGATTCACGCCCGGGAAGCCGCTGCCTTCAGCTGATTGGTCGCTATGCTCTCCGGCTGGATTGTGTATTCAACTCCGCGAGCAATCTGGCCGCGGCCCGCGGGACCTTCACGTTTCCGAACACTATATCTTTGTTCGACATCTCCTTGCCGTACATGTCCTTGTTTGCGTCATCATCCGGCCTCAAGGTTGCGCCCTCGAGCGAGACGCCGGCAAAAAGTCCGCGCGAGCGCGAGTAAGTAAGAATTTCAGCATGAAGCTGAACATCAGTTCCAGCCGAAGACGTACGGCCTACAGGACCCGCCGCCACCGAGGCATCGCCCCCAATTGTAAATTTGCTGGATAGAAGCTTGTCGATGGCGCCCTTGTTCATAAGCAGCATTATGACATCAGTCTCCGAGCCGCCTATTTGAAATCCAACACTGCCGCCTTCGACTTTCACTCCGGCAGGTGCCGACCAGCCGCGCCCGTTGCTGTTTCTGCACACAATAAAACCCCGTCCGTACTTCGCCCCGACGATGAAGGCGCCTTTCTTCACATTCGGCACGATCACGACGCAGGCCGCCTTGTCCAGCAGATCTTTCGGGATACCTTTGTCAGGCGACCCCCTGATTTCTCTTAGCACATCAGCCGCAGCGTTAAGCCGCTTTGTGGTGTCATCGTCGTTTTTCGTACGAGCAGCTGACTTGCCCACCCACGGGCTGGAACTGGCCACCAGTGCGACCAGGGCCACTGCTAACATTAACTTTGTCACTCTCATCATTTTTTCCTCCATCGATCTACTTACCGGTTAGGTATTCCGTAACGTTTCTTGTCCCGCTGGTTGTCATTGCGCTGTTACCACCATTCTCAATCCGCTGGATTAGCTGATCGAGAATTGTATCAGACAGCCGATACGACTGGCCTGAATGGACGAGTGGTTGGGAAGAGTTTCAAGTTCCAAGTTTCAAGTTCCAAGTTTCAAGTTTCAAGTTTCAAGTTTCAAGTTTCAAGTTTCAAGTTTCAAGTTTCAAGTTTCAAGTTTCAAGTTTCAAGTTCCAAGTTTCAAGTCTTAAGGTTTTGGTTTTGTTACTTCGACTTCCGAACTTGAAACTTGAAACTTGAAAACTTGGAAACTTGAAACTTGAAACTTGATAATGTTTAAGGTTAGAGGTCTTTCATTCTGTTTGCCGAACCGGGCTGCTTTCTGTCTTACTTCTTCATAAAGCTCAGATAATACGTCTTCGGCCGTCTGAGTGTGGCCTAGAATACGTAACAACAGACCGAAGAGCAGCCCATTGGTAGCCTCAAAAAAGAGACGGAAAGCAGCTTCGTCGCCTTTCGCTATCCATGGGAGTAGATGAGCTTCAGGTTCATCTCTTTGCTGAGGCCTTATCAGAGAGAGGGCTGTTTTTCGCGACAATGGCATCGGAAGTCGTTCTACAATACAAAACCGCCCGCCTATGCTTTAGTCCACCAATTGCACTGACGAGGGGGTTCACCCTCCGTCATCCAGCGGGTTGGCGGCATTCGCATCGGAAGCGCCGTTAGTCTGCGGCTGTAAAGTGCACTAAATTAAGGCGAATTTATTATTGCGTGTGTGCGCGACCACACATATAAAGCATTTTTTCTAAGTTGCATGGTGAGGGTAGCCGTTATTAGTTGAGATACTCATCACTCTCAGCCTTAATAATTGCGTAACAATCACAGGAACTCGCTACGAGGCGGCGGCGGTCAAGGATCGTGATCGTGCCCCGGCTGTAACGGATTAGTTTGTCCTTTTGCAGCGCACCAGCTGCCTTGTTTACCCCCTCACGCCGCACGCCCAGCATATTGGACATGAACTCCTGGGTCAGGCGAAATTCCTCGAGACCCAGACGATCACTAGTCATCAGCAGCCACCGGGCAAGTCGAGCGTCCACCGAATGAAAGCGATTACAGGCAGATGATTGAGAGGCCTGGGTCAACAGCGAGTGGCTATAGCGATGCAATAGCCGATGCAGTGCACCAAGGCGGCTTGCCTCGTGGCGCACAGCCGCGGCGGTCATTCTCATTGCCGAACCTGAGCCCTGCACGAGCGCACGGGTTCGCGAAACGTTGACGCCCATAAAGATTGGGAGTCCAGCCATTCCTTCATTCCCCACCATTCCGACCTCGAGAGTGGATCTCTCGGACATCGCCGCGAGCAAGGAAACTATCGAGTCGTTCGGAAAATAGACATGCTTAATAGTATCGCCGGGTTCGTAGAGCACTTCGCCGAAGGTCAGGGTAATACTCTTCAACCCCGGCAACAGACGCTGGTACTCGTTTTTCGGGAGCGAAGCCAGTAACCGGTTGACAGTTACGCCGTGGATCGTTTTCCGTGGGAGCATCTACCTGCCATTAAACCGCACGGCGGCCGGATATCACGTTAATGACAAGCACAATCACTGCTATTACCAGCAGGATATGAATCAAGCTGCCGCCAACGTGGCCCAAAAGTCCCAGTAACCAAAGTACCAGCAATATCACAACTATTGTCCACAACATTGCTCTATTCCTCCTTAGTTGATGTCCGATAAACCGATTAGCTTGAAATGATTAGCACCTGGGAGCGAGAGCGTCTGTGCGGGAACACACATACCCGGGGAAGGGCCTTGCACAAAAAGATGCGATGGTACAGTACCGCGAGCGAAGCGACCGGATGTTACACTCGACTTCCCGATGCGATTCTCATAATTGGCAGCCAGTCAATTAGTTAGTTGAGGCGCAATATCCGGTCGCTTCGCTCGCGGTACTCTACCGATCGCGCTCCGCGTGGCGGTAGTCAGGATTTTTTTGTGCAAGGCATCCGAGGAGACCGGATTTTCAGCCCAATAGAACACTTAAGAACAGGTTCAACAGAAAATACCGGTTTCAGGCTTACTATATCGAAGGGTAGGAGGGATGAAGTGGTTACCCCAGCAAGCGATCAAATTCATCTTTAACGACCCGGTAACATTCGCAAACTGTTTCTTCCAGCCTCTGACGATCGAGGATGGTGATATGACCCCGGACATAACTGATCGCTCCGGAATCTTGCAGGCGCCCGGCAGCCACGGTAACGCCTTCGCGCCTTACACCCAACATGTCGGCAATCAGTTCCTGAGTCATGATCAACTCGTCGGCCTTCACCCGGTCGTGACTCAACAACAGCCAACGACAAAGCTGCTGCTCGACAGAGTGAAGCCGGTTGCAAACTGCCGTCTGTGAAATTTGCGTGATTAGGGCCTGCGTATAGCGCAGCAGCAGGCGTTGGAATTTCTCGCCTCGCGCGAATTCTTCTTGCAGCACCTTTGCCTTCATCCGGATGGCGCCGCCGGCGCTTTGTACCACGGCACGGTTTGGCATCGTGCCGCCACCCATGAAGAGGGCAATCCCGACCACGCCATCGTTACCGGTCAAACCCATCTCGGCGCTGGAGCCGTTTTCCATCGTGTAGAGCAACGAGACGATGGCAGTCGTAGGGAAATAGACATAATCCAGGTGTCCGCCGAATTCGTAGACGACTTCACCGAGTGAAAACGCTACTGGCTGAAGTTGGGGAAGCAGGCGCTCATACTCCTCGGCCGGAAGCGCTCCGAGGAGCCGGTTTTCCGTGGGAACGGTAGGTCTTACAGATACAGACATCAAGAATCTACTTGCTGTGGCGCCTAAAAAACGACCTCATTTAGCGCCGGAAAATCCGGATCCGCGTGCTATCGGAAAGTGAGGCTTTTCAAGAGCAGCAGGACCTGGAATGGCTTAGACTTTACCATATATGTGTCCTAGCGCACAGACGGGTCCGTTTTGCCTGCTCTACTCTCGCGCTACAAAGGGCCATCGAAGGTCGAACCGCATTTGAAGTTGAGGAGAGTGTGATTATGTTGTGGACAATTCTTGTAGTGTTGCTGCTGCTCTGGCTGGTTGGGTTTTATGGCGGCTTTGTCACCAGCAGCCTGATTCACATCCTGCTTGTGGCAGCGGTCATCGTTCTTGCGTTTAATCTCTTCAGGCGCCGAAACCCGGCATAACCCGCGGGCGTCTTGTCCGCCGAGCGTGATGCCGAAGTTCCGAGCGATTTATGACAGAGATCGCATTACGCTGCGAAATCTCTGCAGGCTCAGCGGGAGATTACGAAAGTTTTTGTTCCGTAGGTTCGTGAATCAACTAAAAAGCTAGCCACTAGCCACAACTCACACAATCCAACCCTTGCTCTGATACTCCATGTAAGCGGCGGTGGCCTGTGCCACGTCGCGTCAGAAATACCAAATTACACGAATCAAGAATCTGCGCTTGCTTTTGTCACACGCGGCGTGTTCAATTCCCTGCAAAATTAAAATGAAGGTAAGGCGATGGAACCAGACAAACCACACTCCGCGGCAAATTTTATTGGCGGCCTGGCGGAAAAACTCGGAGCCACAACGCAGGCGGCAGCGATCTTCGGCGATCCGGTCGAGCGAGACGGCGTAACAGTCATTCCAGTGGCGAAGGCTAGATGGGGTTTTGGTGGCGGCGTGGGAAGCAGTAAAGAGGAGGACGGAGCTGGTGGTGGCGGCGGCGCACAAGTCACTCCCGTCGGTTTTATCGAACTGAAAAACGGCGCAGCAGAGTTCCGGCCTATCAGAAACATTTCCCTGCCCTGGGTAATCGCGGGCGGCCTCGCAGCCTTGCTGTTACTGCGGTTAGGACCAGGCCAACGCACCCAATAGCAAGTCGGAAGTCTTGGAGTCTTGGAGTCTGGAATTCCAGTGACTGGACTCTGACGTGAGACGCACAGACTTCCCCTGCTCCAGGTGGCTTTGTCTCACTAAGCAGTGTTGGCGCGGACAAACCTCAAGGGACTGGCCCTATTGCCGGCCTGCACAATCTGGAACACGCACTCAACCGAATTCCGGGGTTGGATGTTCTCCACCTGCGTGCAGGTTATTTTATGGAAAACACTCTGGCGCAGATCGGCACGATTCAATCGTTTGGTATGGCTGCCGGTCCTCTAAATCCCGACTTGATGATTCCCATGATCGCCGCCCGCGACATTGGGACTGCTGCCGCCCAGACGCTTCTCGAGCTGAACTTCAGTCAGCAGCAAGAACGGGAGCTACTCGGAGAGCGAGACATAAACATGACCGAAGCGACCACTATTATCGGCGAGGCAATTGGCAAATCGGACCTGAAGTATAGCCAGGTGCCCAATGAGATAGTCCGCGCTGCTTTAATCCAGGTTGGCATGTCACCAAATATTGCTGATCTAATCCTGGAAATGGCCTCGGCTCTGAACTCAGATCATGTCAAGCCGTTGGAGAATCGTTCAGCCGCCAACACTACGCCAACATCGTTCGAGTCATTTGTCCAAGATGAGTTTGTTCCCCGCTTTCGAGGCAGAACGACCAGCGCATGAACTCCTATTCAGTAAGACATTCATTGCGCGAAAGCTTTGCACATAAAGTCCAAATCCCACCCACGGCAGAGGCTGTGTCAAAAGTCCGGAAATGAATCCCACACGCGGCAGTGTGTGGATGGTTCAGATCGTGTCTACAACGCGTGGCCGCAATAAAACCCGACGCGCGAAGCGCGCAGGAATAAATCCGGCGAATCTGCTGTAGAAAGGATTTGAACCCATCCACACACTGCCGTGTGTGGGATTCCTTTCCGACTTTTGACACAGCCTCTTCCGTGGGTGGGATTTTGACTTTTTGTGCAGAGCCTTACGCCAATGGATGCAACCGCCATACAAAAGAGACTGAGTAAACTGGCCGATCCTCAAACTGCCTCCTTCCTGCAAAAATTCTTCAAGACCGGCAAAGGCGAATATGGCGAGGGCGATCTCTTTCGTGGTATTCGCGTTCCCAACCTAAGGAAACTGGCCGAAGAGTATCAGGCGCTTTCCTTGACCGAAGCCAAACAGTTACTCAGGTCACAATTTCACGAAGACCGGTTACTTGCGCTGTTCATTCTCATCCGTCTTTACCAGAGAGGTGATGACGTTCTGAAGTCCAGGATCTATGATCTTTATCTGCGTAAGACTGAATTCATCAACAATTGGGATCTGGTTGATGCTTCGGCCGACCAGATTGTCGGAGCATTCCTGTGGCACAAAGACGCGACACCATTGCGAAGATTAGCCGTCTCAAGCAGCCTTTGGGAACGGAGAATCGCAATCATGTCGACGTTCCACTTCATCAAACGTGGCGAGTTCAACGAAACCCTGAGGATCGCAGAGCTCCTGTTGAGTGATAAAGAAGACCTCATTCACAAGGCTGTTGGCTGGATGCTGCGCGAAGTCGGTAAGAGAGATTTGCGGGTGGAGCAGGACTTCCTCAAGAATCATCACACTCGAATGCCCCGCACGATGCTCAGATATGCAATCGAGAGGTTTCCTGAAACCCTGCGGCAGAAATATCTGAAAGGTAAGACGTGAGTGAGAATGGAAAGAAATTTTAGCCACAGATTAACGCCGATAATGCGCATCAAAACAAGAAGTAGTGAACGTTCACTTACTATTCCGTTTTGATCCGTGTCATCCGCGTTAATCTGTGGCTAGTTTATTTTTCGTGTAATTTCGTGGATCACTCTTATTTTCGCCGGGATTTGGATCCACGAAAATCACACGAAGTAAAACAAATGACGAGGTTGTTAATGCGCAGTGGACGCTCGGTGTACAACACCGAGCGTCCATAATCTAAAACCTACCGGTTGGTAAGAGTCAAGCCGCTCAATTCCTCAACGGCTCGACGTGCGTAAATCAAATCACGGAACAGTTACCCGCGCATTACTGCTAAAGCTTCCTCCGGTGTAAGTACCGGCTACCTTCAACGTGGAAGCCCCTGCAGTTGAATTGTTGAAGTTGACCGTCGTCATAACGGAAGCACCCGGAGCGAGCGCGCCGAGCGATTGTGGCAATGGCGTACCGCTAGTCGCGCCGAGTTGAGCAGTTGTAAGCATCGTGTTTGATGCCGTTAATGCTCCAATGTTTTGTATTGTGATGGCTGCCTGCACGGTGGACGGGCTCGTGCGCGTCAGCGTCTGCGTAACCACCAACCGTACCGACCCGCATGGGGTAGGTCCGGCGATGAAGTTGTACGAGACAGTTCCCAGGTTCGTCGCGCCATCCTGTAATTGCAGTGTGGCTGTTAGTGTCTGCCCGGGCGTTAATCCAGCGCTGGCGGTAAAGGCGAACTGTCGTTCCGCCATTCCGGCGTTCGGGATCGCGCCGTAGCTTTGTGGGCCAGTCGGAGCAATTACGCCGCCGGTTGATTGAAGTGTAGCAACAAGATTGGATGTGGCTGCGCCACTGTTGTTCATTATCTTGAAGTTGACACTCACCCGCTCGCCGGGATCGATTGCACCGTTGATGGGCGGACAACTTTCATTTACCAGGGTTGCACCAGCCGCGCTGAATGCCGCTGCCGGCCCGGTACTCAGGAAGTATTCGCCTAATGTAGAGCCTTCGCTGGTAACCCGTATACGATAGGTACCGGGTGGCAGCCCGTTCGCTGTCAGTGATTCGTTACGTCCGTCCGCGAGCGGAATGCCGCTGGCGAGCAATACATTTGCCGGACTGTAAAGCTCGATGTGGGGATTGAGTACATTTACAAACTCCCCGGGCCCATCAGCCGGTGTGCTCGTCTCGAGCTGCACACTCGTCTGACCTGCGCCGAGGGTCAGGCTGTACCAGTCATCGGAAGCCGGCTGGCTAATCAGCGTGCTCTGGCCAGTGCCAACGAAAGCGTTTGGCCCGTTGTTAAAGGCCAACAGCAGACGGTTGGGTCCCTGCGCTCCGGCGGCTTTGATACCGACGGTTGCACTGGCGCCATTGTTGCCGGCAGCTGTACCTGATACGAGATCCAGGTAGTTAAACTGAATCCGGCCATCGGCGAACAGTTGTGCTTCGTAGTTAATCGTATCCCCAGCGGTGCCACCGCTAAAGAAGGTATTGATCCACTGGATTGTCAGGTGCTGGTTCGAACCGGAACCCACTACTTGGAAGAACACGTTCGTTCCGGGGCCCGTGACAAACTGGTCATCCCAGAATGGGGCGATTCCAGCCAGCGCTGGTGACGTGGTGAGATCGGCATTTGTGAATGTGGCGTCACTACCGCCAAAGGTCAGCAAGCCGTTGCTGCTGACGAAAACCGTGGTGTTGTTTGTTCCGAAGAACGGGAAGTTGAAGCCCACCGGGATGGACACACTGGCGTCATCCTGGCCCGTAAGTCCGGCAATAACCGTGCCTGTCGCGCTAATATCCTCAAAGGAAAACGCAACCGCGCTGGCGAAGTACGTATTGTTAGGCGCCAGCGCTCCCAGAGCACCTCGATTACCACCGATCGGCTGCGCTGTAGCAAACGTATCGTTAGCTTCAGTATCGAAGGCTGCGTTCCGAGTTACCACCAGATTGTAGGGGAACGCAGCTGCAGACGAGACTCGAGCGTAGTAAGTTCCACTCGAGCCGGCAGTGAAGTTGTTAATCACCGAATCCAGATTTGTGGCGCCTGAGACACCTGAGGCAAGGACTATCCCGCCGGAATCCAGCAAATCTACATTGATTGCTCCGGTACTGAGATTCTTCAATGCCAGAGTTGTGACATCGCCGGCGTTCAGCGTAAAGGAATACAGATCCGGCGTTGGCGTGGGCGGAGTAATTAAAGTGCTCTGCCCGGTGCCCACAAATGCATTTGGCCCGTTATTGAAGGCCAACAACAGACGATTGGGTCCCTGCGTACCGGAGGCTTTGATACCGACGGTTGCGCTGGCGCCATTGTTGCCAGGCGCCGTACCGGAAACGAGATCCAGATAGTTGAATCGGATCCGCCCATCAGCGAACAACTGCGCCTGGTAGGTGATGGTATCTCCTGCTGTGCCGCCGTCGAAGAACCTCACCTGATTCCATTGAATTGTTAGGTGTTGGTCAGAACCGGATCCTAACACTTGCGAGAATACGTTCGAGCCTGCCAATCCTCCACCAGTATGCTGGTCATCCCAGAACGGAGAAATTGCGGCCTGGTTTGGCGTAGTAGTCAGATCAGCGTTGGTAAAAGTAGCGTTTGCCGTGCCAAAGGTAAGCAAACCGTTGCTGCTGACAAATATGCTCGAGTTGTTTACTCCGTAAAGCGGGAAGGTGAAGCCGATCGGAATCGACACACTTGTGTCGTCCTGGTTCGTGAGTCCGGCGATCACTGTGCCCGTCGCGCTGATATCTTCAAAACTGAAGGCAACCGCACTCGCCGAATAACCGGCATTGTCCGAATTTCCCAGGACCGCTCCGCGTTGGGCAGATGCCTGCGATGTATGGACGGTTATGAAGGAGGAGTTGATATCCTGCGCCGTGCCTAGAGTGTTGTTGTTAATCCCGGGAAGCGTCCCTTCAACCTCCTGCGCGGCGTTCAGAATTACTTGCATTGTGTAGTTACCCGTCGTACCGCCCGCTCCACTCATCGTAAACGTGTAGGTGCCGGCAGTCGCGGCAGGTACAGTTTGAAGTAGCGCATTTTGTCCTGCCGCGCCAGCGGTGGCGCTGCCAATAACGGTAGCTGATGGATCACGAAGCGTGACGCTCGGCTGAAGTCCCGGCGAAGTCGGTGTCGCGATAACTGTAATTGTCTGGCCCGGGTCGATCGCGAGTGTGAAATTGTCTGTGTCTCCGGCAAAGTTGATGGTACCGGAAACGCCTGGGTCGTAGACCAGAGAACCACGCGGATTCTTTGCGAGCAGCGGTGTCGGATAAGGCACGGTACCGACGTCGACACCGTATGTAGCCGTGAACGCCAACCCCGGATTGCCAAATGCATCAGTGATCGCTCCAGCGTCAATCGCAGCGGTTAATGTTCCCTCAGATGCTACGTTCAGCGTGAAGCGTGCGGTCATGTTGCCCGGCAGAACGGTTACACCCGTGACGCTTGCGCCCGAAATACCGCTCAAGTGCAAGTCAGCGGTCTGCACCGAACTCGGATCGACTGCTTCATTGAAGTTAACGTCGTAAGTAAACGGACCAGGCAACGTAAACACTCCGCCTGGGAAGGGTGGTACCGTGGAAATCACCTGAAGCGTTAAAACGTCATATCGGAAGGTGCCTGTAAACTCCGCAACCAGATCACCTGCTGCGGCGCTCGTGAATGCACCTGCGGCTATGTGCATCGTTTGCAGGCCCTGTGTTGTCACAGGAGTGCTGGCAAACGTGAAGGTCATCGTCGTGGTGCCAGGAGTATATGAAACCGAGGTTGCCGGAATGCCGTTAACAGTGAAATCACTGGCTTGCAACGAAGCGGGGTTTGCCGGTTCAGAAATGTTCACTGTGAACATCGTTGGCTGTGTTGAGATGATGCTGTTTACGAGCGGGACGGTGGTGGTCACGTGGATCGTGAGGTTGATCGTATCGTAGTAGACCTGAGGATCTTTTCGGGGCGCACCTCCAGGCAAGTCGTCTCGATTGTCAGACCACGACACATGGAAAGCGCCGGAAGTTGCAAAAGCGGTATTGTAATCTCCCATGTAAACAGAGTTCACCACGGCGTCGCGGCCAAACTCAGGCAGCGAAGGCGTGTCACTGATTGCAAAGCTGGGAGAGAAACTTAGGGTGCCGCCTGAAATGGTGGCAGTGCGTCCGTAGTACTTGAACAGATTGTTGCCTGCGGTATCTTCCTGACGACTGTAATAGAAAATCCCGAGATTTGCGCCGTCAGGAGTAACTGCAAGTGTAGGCTGCCACTGATCCGTAGTTGTTGCGTCGTCATTGATCTTTAAGGGGGCATTCCAGGTGAGGCCGCCGTCAGTGGACTGTGTCAAAAAAACGTCCGCTTTGTCAGTGCCTGCTCCCTTGTTGTCGTACGTTACGTATAGATTGCCTGTTACCGGATTCACCGCCGCATGCGGAAATTCGCTGCTGCGGAACCCGGCGGCGGTTGCCGTCCCCTGTCGAGTACCTGTCAATCCCAAGTCGCCGTTTACTCCGCCGACCAGCCCCGACGCGACTGTTACGGGCGCGCCAAAAGTCAGACCTTGGTCCGTCGATTTGCGGGCTTGGATATTCGTGCCCGCAAACCAAAACACCGAAACCGAATGATTCGGGGAGACCACCACGAATGCGCCCTGGTTCCCCGTAACGATATTCACGCCTCCGGTCGGTCCGAAGGTCGCACCATTGTCGGTCGAACGATAGAAGAAAATTCCGTTGCCGGCGCCAAAGTTACGGCTCACAAGGTAAACGTTTCCATTACCCGCACCAGCAAAGTTGTCAACCACGATCCATTCTTTATCCTCAGAAGCGCCACCAGGCGTGCCATTGACCGGCAATGACCAGGTTAAGCCATTGTCGTCCGAATGAAACACCTGGATGGTCGGAACGCTGAAGCCTAATGTCGCAAAGTAAATGCGGCCACTCGTTTCGTTACGAGCAAGCACAGGGTCACCGGCATCGCCACCGGCATTTGTCGGTAACGCCCCAAGATCGGTGAATGTATTACCGCCGTCGGTTGAACGAGACCAGCCGGTGAATTTGTTACTTCCGCCGGCATTTGAGCCTGAGTCGTTGTAACCAACAACAACCGTGTTACCAAAAGCGACGACCGTCGTCTCGCTCTGTGTGAAGCCCTGAGTACCAGTGCTGCCGTTGTTGTTATTGGTCAATGCATCGAATGGAACATCGGAAGGAAGCTGACTTCCCTGATAGGGAAATTCACCATTCTTTTCTCGCTCCAGAAAAATGTCATAATCGAATGGTCCATAGACTTCTTCGGACGTCTCAACCACATCGTTGGTCTTCGACATGCCGTCTTCATCTTCATCCTCCAGCCACATTTGATTTGGCAAGCGAGCGGAGGTCCGTCTCTTTGAGGGCGCTTTCTTGTCCGTTCTGCTTTGATTTGCCTGAGACTTCGTCCCGGTAGTTTGTCGCTTCGGATTGGCGGAGGCTAGATTAGCCTTGCGTGCAGAAACCACGGTTCCAGCCACCAAAGCCATGGCAGTCATAGCACAAATAATTGCCAGAATTAGATAGTCCCTTTTGTGTGATGTTCCAACGCGGTTAATGACGTTCTTCATTTGTCTACTCCTTTGGCAGCAGTACGAGGAAGGTGGAAGATGAAAGTTGAAGTCGGGGAAAGCATGGTTTGTGAAAGCCAGTCGCCGGTACTGCGATTAACAGCTATAAAGTTCCTGTGGTTGGGCAGAATGCTATGCCAACCTGCGAGTACTGAATGGTCACAACCCCTAGTGACGGGTGATTGATTGTCCCCGCACTAGTAAGTCGGCTAAAACTAATTGAAGATGTAAACCCGACCTGAAAAGGTCACTTGTATTGCACAGGATGCAGAGGTCATCGCTGCGCGTCATCCGCACTGACACGCATTGCTTTGAACGTGCCGGTTTTTGAAGGTGCTGCTTTGGGATCCTTTGGATTTTGGTCCATCGGAAAGAATGCGAGATCACCCGTCAACACGTCTGCAGTTTCAAATTTGCCTTTGAACACCATTGTTCCTTGTATCCGTCCGAAATTTCCCACGGCAAATTCCACCGGGCCCGAAAACTTAACACCCTTGTCACTTTGCTCCCAGCTGGCCGCCGCCGGCTCCGCCGGTTCCACCATGTTCGACCTGGTTTCGCGCACCAGCAAAGAACCTTTTCCGGAGGGCTGGGCATCAAAGCGCAAGACCCGCTCGGTTCCATCTTTGAAAGTGATCTCCACCTTCCAACGACCAACAATGTCTTGAGAATGTCCTAGCACACCAGTGGCGCAGGTTTGAGCGGCCAAAACTAGAATTAGAGTCAATGCTACTTTCACGGTGGTCGTCCCGCAATCACATTTGAATCGCGACGATCCGAATGGAACGAGGGATCATGGGCGAAGCTGGAAAATTCGAAGTGCGCGGATACTATTACGAACTCCCTCGCGCGTCAATAACATTCTTACGCAAAGCGACTTGGAGTGTTTTCCAGCTCCGGGAAAAATCCAGAATCAAGACTGCCACGGTCAAGCTGACCGGCAGTGTTAATTCGCGCTGAGAAGGTCAGCGCTTTTTGTTTCCGTCTGGAGGTTACCGTCGTGAAGAAAGACGGCGATGCGGCGATAAGGAAGTGAGAGCGTTGGGCGCTAGGATCGAAAGTTTATCCAATGATTGCTCGGACTGGTCAGATCGGTCTCTACAGTGAGTCACGTGTACGAAGGTCTTAATCTCACACACGGAAGTGTGTGGATTGTTCAGATCCTGTCTACAATGCGTCCCCTTAAAAACTGACGCGCTCCGCGCGCAAAAGTAAATGAAGCACTCTGGTGTAGAAGGGATCTGAAACATCCACCAACTTTCCGAGACTGTGTAAAAACTCAGAGGAATCTGCAGTCGCGACTGGACAACTCAAGCCGAGTGAATTCGCAGGTTGGGAAGGGGGCAGTCGTTAGGTTGAAGATTCGGTAAGTTCAAGGCGCCCCCGCTCAAG
>Ga0137403_10000282_pt1 | contig 65095 bp, 63 predicted proteins | sample CZOMad2_1_16fung_FD_122057 | JGI IMG/M metagenome (GOLD analysis project Ga0137403, IMG submission 122057) | Vadose zone soil fungal communities from Angelo Coast Range Reserve, California, USA - CZOMad2_1_16fungal (Hybrid Assembly) | ecosystem: Environmental > Terrestrial > Soil > Vadose zone...
CTCACGGTTCGCTCATTTTTTTCGGAGTTTTCAACATTCGGGGGTAATGCCTTGAAAATAGGGCTTCGTTCTGGCTTGGCATCGTGCCAGCTACTTGGTTCTGTCGCTTTTTCTGACTGTCCACTTTTGTTCAAACGACCGGTCAAATTCTAAAATCATTGTAGATATAATAGGTTATGTGAATCTTGAAAACTGCTTTTGAAATGAGCGAACCGTGAGTCCCAAGCCTGCTAGACGGGGAAGTAGCTATCCTGGTTCATGTATGCAACCACCAGTGTGTTCAGCACCATCCACGCTACCACTGCCCAGAAGAAGACTTCAGCTGGGATATATTGTGCACTGAAGGCTACGCATGACGCGAGCAGGAGAAGGCCCTCTATGGTATTGGCCCAAGCCCACACGGTCGTCCGATTAACCGGGGCAGGGTCCAATTTTGCCCATGCGGAGATGCTGAACCCGCCATCCCACACGAACAGGATGCCGAATAGTACGAAGAAGTCCAGCGGGTAGTGAATATAGAAACTGGCTGCAGCCACTACAATACCTTCTATGATGACGACAACGATATGCACGAAGAAATAAAGCTGGGCTTCGTCGTGAGTAGGCGGAGGATGAGCAGGCAGGGGTGGGTGGCGGTCTTCGATATTAAGCGTCGTAGCTTGATAAAAGCGAAGAGCAGTGACAATCTGAAGAATGCCCATAATGATAGGAATCCAGCCACCTAGATCTAAGTCTCTAGTTGTAAAGGATGTTAAGTTTCTAACGGTGTCTCGAGTGGTCTTGATGAGCTGGTTCAGCGTGTTGGTAATGCCAAGACCTGCTACAATCGCGACGAGTCCCTGCACGGACCTTATGGCAGTGTCGTGGTTGGGCATGGTTTGTCCTCCGTACTTGGCACAGGATTTTTAGTCTGCCAAAGAGACACGAGGCATCTGGGAAAGAAACTCAGTGAGCAGGCGCGATTGCACCACATGGGAGGGGTCGTGTACCTCGGCGGTAGTGGTGGCGTCGATCAGACAGGCCACGTCCCCGGCCATACACGTGAACTCCGCCGCCTGGAAATGTCGCGAGCACACCAGGCCGGCGACACACAGGGTGACGACCAGCCCGCTTGGCCACAGGCCAGCGCTCCAGCGGCCGCGTGCGCCCTGGCAGAGAACCGCGGATGGATGACACCTATCGGGATGCATCGAGCGCATAGTCACTCCTTTCGGGGGGCGAGCAGAGCGATGGGGCATCGGTAGCATCGGGGAGGAACGGCTGCGACGACAGGGGGCCTAGCGATGTCCCGCCCCAGGGAGGGGTTAGCGGCGCGTCAGAAACTGGGGTCTGGCGAAGAAGCGTGATGGCCTAAAGATCCAGATGAGCGTGCGGACAGCCGCCGGAATCGTCAATTGTGCCACGCTGGTGGCACCAATAAGGTCTTGTCCCGGCCGCCCTCCCATAGGGCCTTATCCGCCAATGCTAATGCGCTAGACTATGGCACAATGCGGACCGAATCCATCCCCGTAATGTGGATGTGATCAACGTTCTGCCCTTTGAGCACGCCGACTGTATCCCCAGCCTGAAATCCGGTTAGTTGGGTCCTGAAGTGACACACTAAGTCGAGGAGCCCATCCCCGTTCACATCCTCTCCGCCGGCATTGCAAAAGGCGAGGCTCTGTTCGTTTCCTGTTCGACCAAACGTCAATGAGCGCTGATCAACTTGGAGGGGAGCGTTAAAGGTCGGGGCTGAGAGGATGGCGACTGGGGTTGTCCCCTGGCTCCGGGGGTTGATGCTGGGTGGATTATCGCCGGGCTTGATGTCAATGGCGATTTGAAGCACGACCTGTTGCAGCACAGTGTTGACGAATTGGGCCTCCTGTGGCGGTGGGATCAAGCCGAGGTCAACTTGACTACCCACAAGGTTCGCTGTCAGTTGGGTCAGTGAGGTCGTCAACCCCGTATTGACTCGGAAGTCTACAATCCGCACAAGCTGTTCTGTGAGGGTCGGTTCCTGTGTTACGAGGAGAGGCGTGGGCTCGACGGTCGTGCCCCCATTGATGAGCGCCTGCAGGAAGGCCGCCGTACTATGCTCAACAGCAGGCGTCTCGCAGGCATCCCCGATGCCATTCAAATTACTGTCGCGCTGGTCTGGGTTGAAGACCAAGGGGCAGTTGTCTTGATCATCCGGGACGCCATCACCATCGCGGTCCCGTGCTGTCACCGGGACGCCGCTGCGGACAGAGAATACATACCGCCCCAGTTGAGGACTGTTGAAGCTGTTATGAATTAAACCAGTAGAGGGATTGGAATCCAGGAAAGATCCAGGAATCCCAGATCCAGGAAGCTCGAAAAACGTGCCGGGGGCGCCAGTACCATTGGAGAAGCCTACGCGGGCAGAGGCCCCACCTTGGCAAATGATACTTCCACCACTCGCCTGCCCGGTCTCCCACTGAATGGAGTCGTAGTTGAACTCGATGTCGAAATCACCCGGCGCGATGTCCGAGCGATCGATCAGCAGGACCTCGAAAAAGTTCAGGACGCTGATGTTGGTACTGAAACAGCCCACGCCGGGCCAAGTGGCCCCGAAGGCAGGCCGTCCGTCAACCGCACCCGGCCCATACGTGACGACGTTCCCCACGCGTGTATCCACATCAGCGAAAAAGGGCGTAATAATCACCCGTCGCGTCGTGGTCAGGGGAAGGGCGTAAATTCCGCGAGGGGAGCATCAAAGGTCAGGTTGCCATTGTTGTTGACAAATAGAGCACTATAGTTCGTGCCAAAGAAGTTCGCGGTGAGCCCAATGGGCACCAGACCGGTAGAACCATCGTCGTTCCCCGGCAGCGTGTTAGCGGCAAACCCTGGCCGGATAGCCCCTTGACCAGTGAGCGCCTGTGAAAAGTCGTGGAAATCGCTAAGCAATTCAGGGTCAGTCAGGAAGCCCGGAAAACTACCCGCCGCAGGAGTGACGTTGAGCATCAGCTGTGTGACCTGGTTAATGGTTTGGCTATCCACTCCAAATGCCGTCAAGCTATCGAGCAGGAAACTTGGCAGACCATTCGCCGCTATATCCGACTGCAAGTTAGCAATATCGCTGGCTGTAAACGGGATGCTCGGGGATCCTGCGGTTTGGAATGCGAGCTGAAGATTTCCACGCAGCGTCGGTTCCTGATCGAAGGCGGATGCAAGTTGCGTCGCGAACCCAGCCGCGGCCTGTAACTGGCGCGCAGTTGACGGCTGGTCGCCCGCTGCCGCCGCTGCCTGTGCGCGCTCGATCGAAGTAACCAAGACACCGAGAAGACCGGCCTCTTGCGCCTCGTTGGTCAGGAATGCGTTGATAGCGTCAGCGAGCGCTTGGGGTACTCCCTCCTGAGTGGTGACAGGCTGGAAGGGAGGTATCACGGGTTGAGCAATGACCGTGAAATCGGAATCCGGCGGATCGATGGCCACGGCCACGAGCCCGATTAGCAGTAAAAATTCAAGTCCAGTGGTCTTGCCTTCGGCCCCCTCACACGCGGCGAAAAGGGCCTCGCCCGCCGGAGGGCGGATTGCCAAGAGAGACGTGCATAGGGTCGCCCGGAGGAGGGTGTCACGAAGAAGATCGGCCGATATGAGCTTAATGAGCGTGCCTGCCCGACTCTTTACCTGCGGGCTAAAACGGGGGAGCGTAGGTGTCGGCGGAGGGGGTGACGGAGGGGGTGGCGGAACAAGGCTGCCCCAGAACAGGGGGTCAGGGGAGTAGCTCTGCCCGCCAGCAGCACTTAACTCGATTTGAAACTCTGCGATGCCATGATTGAAGGGACAATTGGGGGAGGGGCCGAACCCAACCTTTCCACGCTGGCCCTCAACTACCGACGCCCATCCTGGTGGCTGAAGGGCGCCATTCTCGAAGAACATGATCTTGCCATCGGTGAAGATATGGATGACATAGTGCACCAGCTCTTCTACACCGTTCGTTACCTCCACCGTCTTTAAGCTCACCAAGAAGTATTCGTCCGGGCCCAGGGGCACGGTCCTCCCACACTCATCATACATGAGCATAAACGTGTCTACAGGCGAACTCAGCGTGGCGCGGGTAGGGTCCAGATCAGCCTGGTCAGCGTAGAGGTAAGAGTTGGTTTCTGGGAAGAACTTGAATGGGACGTCCGACCACTCTTGGCTGCCGTCAGGACAGGTGGTGAATGTACCGTCGCTCACGTGGCAGTGTCTGCTCGGCCCACTACTGGTAGTCTGAGCGGCAACATCTGTACCCAACAAAAGCAGAGAGCCCAAAATGCTTATGAGGATTAGGAGCGTTGGCAGTGGTTGGCTATTACGTCCACGGGTAATCATCGCGCACCTCCTGCTGGCAAAAACCTTAGTGCCTGGCAGCATAGACTTGACTCATCAGAGATAAATGGGCAAGAGTCGAACAGAAGGATGTCCCTCCCACTGGAGGGGAGCTTAGAGGGTCTGGGTTTGAGGCTTGATCAGATACCGGACGTGGCCAGAGGGGTCAGTGATACTTGCACAGGCGAGGGGGTTAAGCATGGGTCGCATCGGCAGGCTCCTTCTCCACAACGGCATCGACCAGGGGTCTTGCTGAGTCAGCCACGGCAGCCAGCAGGAACCAGGCATGATGGATGGGCACGAGCGTATACAGGACAATGATGTGTGTCAATAGGCGAATCCTCCCATTTTTCATGGCCCATGACGGCTGGCGCGTGCGGGGCACTACGGCGCTCATAGTCGGATGAGCTGAGTCCCGTTAGGACCCCCTGAGCAAATTGCTGATGGTGCCCTTCTGCCAGCGCCCTTTGCCGCTGAGTGTCGACACTCCTTCTGCATTCAACTTTAAACAGCCGCTAAGATCCTGTCCCAGCGTTCCTCCCGTAGAACCTTATTTGAATCGGAACTTCGCCACGTGATGGGTGCCATCGGTCAACTGCACGATGACCTGGCGGCACGTGCCGCCCCAGCTCTTATCAGTCTTCCAGACATAGGTGTACTGATCTCTGCTGGGATCATACGTCAGGCTGCTCTCGCCGGCCGTGACGGTCTGTTGCACATTTCTCTCAGCGCCGGGGAATGCCCTGCTCATCGTCCTGCCATATCCCCTGCTCCCTCGTGGCCGGAGGTAGGCCCAGGACAAACAGGCCGAGGCCAAGGCTCACAGCTTCCACATGGCCCGCCCATGCGCGATGGCTGACAACGGGCGGCAGGGTGTCCCCATCTCGCACAGATGGCCGGCCGCTGCGTGCCCCGTCATGAACTACTGCCATTTCCGCTCGTCCTCAACCACTTCGCCTGCGCGCCTGGATCCGCCTGGGGGGAGCCTGGAACACGCCGTTCGGCTGCCGGTGTGGCCAGAGCCGCGGACGGGCACGGGTACTGCCTGAAGGAGGTCACGGATGGGACGGATCGCCCTGACCACGCTGCTGCCAGGCAGCTCCGGCACCGTCGATGACGCCCAGGAGATTGGGGCCCTCCCGGCCCAGCGGGCGGCGACCGCGATGCGCATTGCGCGAAAGGGGGGAGCGGAGGGCCCCCTTGTCTACGAGGCAGAGATCCCGGTCTTCGTCGGCATGCGGTGGCGCAGCATGGCGTATGGCGGGGGGCACTGTCATGGATGGTGGCGGCTTGAGGTCCAGGCGCCCGCCAAGCCTGCGGTGATTCAGCGCGGACACGCGCTCGTCGTGGCCGAGCACCCGTACAGCAATGGCTGGGTGCAGGCTGCCCCGTTCAAGCGGGCGCTCCGGCGGGAGCGTCTCGACCTTGGGAACCGCCCGTTTTCCTCACCGCAAGAACTGATCACGTGGATCGAGGCCTTGCTCTATGACTTCTGGGAGAAAGGCAACTTCCTCACGGCGGGGATCTCGGCGCCCGAGCGCCCGTCGAAGCCCCAGGCGGCCGTTAGGAACCTGCACGAGCAGGCCGCGCTCGTCTTCGGCATCTGTGACGACTTCGGTGACGCCGTCAAGGCCCTGATGGGCACCGAAGAAGTCGACAAGCTGCTTAAGGACACGAGAAAGGGGACCCTCCGGTTCTGGCCGAGCTGGGTCGATCTAGCAGAGCCACCCGCACGCGCGGACGAGCTGCTCTATGACCTGCTGATCCCTGAGGCCTGGGAGCTGATGCAGTTAGCCGTCTGCCAAGCCCTCGCAGGCCCGGACGAAGACAGTGCGCCATGGATCAGGCAACCCGTGACCGCCAAGGTGAACCACATCTATCGTGAGCACCTCTACAATCGCTATCGCACGCTGGTGAGGGAGCGCCGCAAGCTGGTACCCTATGACGAGCGCCTCGCCAACCGTTCGCACGGCAGGGCGGCGTGGGAGGAGGATGGCGATGGAGAGTGACGGAGCGTGTGTGGTGCGGGTGCTGGGAGGCCCGGACGTGGACCACCTCACCTTCCGGGGGACGGGCATGCTCGTGGCCCCCGCATGGGTCTTGACCTGCAAGCACGTGGTGGACGGGCCGCTGCTCTCCTGCGTGGTGGAAACCGCGACGGGCCAAAGGGTGGGCGTGGAGCGCCTGGAGTGCGCGGAGGGCTGGGATCTGGCGCTGCTGAAGCTCACCGACGAATTGTCCGGGACGATCCCGCGCTTCTTAACGGGGATCACCAGAGCCGTGGACTTCCAGCTGCGGGCTGTGCGTCTCGAGGCCAGGGGCTATGCCCAGACCGCACCGCGTCAACCCCCTGGGTATCACACGCTGGGGAATGTGGAGGCGTGCACGTATGATGGGGCAGCGGGGACCTTGACGACGTTCCAGTGCGCCGGGGGCCTGCCGGAAGGCTGTAGCGGCAGTCCGGTGCTGCTTCCCTGGGAAGAGTGCTGGGTCTATGTCGGCACAACCTACCTCGGGGGGGAGAGGGCCGCCACCTCACGGGTCATCGCCGCGGACCGCGTCGCCGAGTTTCTCACGCAGGCCCAGCTCCCCACACCGCCGGGGGTGGAGGCCTCGCAGGTGCTGGCGCCAAGAGAGCCTGCAGGCGTCGGCGCGCGCTTCAGACTGCCGAGCCCGTATCGGGGCTTGGAGGCGTTTCGGGAAGAGGATGCGGGGTATTTCTATGGCCGGGGCAGCGAAACGGAGCAGCTCCTCGATCGGGTCCGGACGCAGCCGTTCGTCGCCCTTGTAGGGGTCAGTGGGAGTGGCAAGTCCTCCCTCATAGCGGCGGGTGTGATCCCGGCGTTGCGTACGGACGGGCGCTGGCTGATCGCCCCATGCCGGCCGCGGCTCGACCCCTTTGGCGAGTTGGCGCAGGCCCTCGTACGGCTGTTGCACCCGACGCTCGATGCCGGGCAGCAAAAGACCGCGGGTCAACAGCTAGCATGCCGGCTCCGTACCGCTCGGGTGCGCCTCGCCGAGGTGGTGGCCGAGCTGACACAGGCCTTCCCGGGGAAGCAGCTCCTGCTCAGCGTGGATCAGTGTGAGGAGCTCTACATGCAAGCGAGCATCACTCCGGATCAGCAACGCCTCTTCCTGGAGCAGCTCGTGGCCCTGGTGCAGCAAGAGCTGCCCTGTACGGTACTGGTGACACTCCGGGAGGACTTCCGGCACGTGTTGTCCGATGACATGTTCGCCCAGCTCTTGAACGACTTCCCCCCGATGTTCTTGACCCGTATGTCGAAGCCCGCGCTGCGGGACGCAATCGAACAACCGGCCCAGCAGTGGGGCGTCACGCTGGAGCCACGGCTCGCGGAGCGGATCCTCCAGGACGTGGGGCAGGAACCGGGACGCCTGCCCTTACTGCAGTTTGCCCTCACCGCATTGTGGGCGCGACGCAGCCAGGAGCAACTGACCCATGCCGCCTATGCGGCCATCGGTGGGGTGGAACAGGCGCTGACGGCGTATGCGAACACGGTGCTGGCAGAGTTCCCAGGGGAGGGGGAACGCCTCCGGCGGATCTTCGTCCAGCTGGTGCGGCCGGGGGAGGGGACCGAAGAGACCACCTGTCACGTGGCGACCCGGGGGCAGGTGGGCGACACCAACTGGCCGCTGGTGCTCCGGTTAGCCGATAAGCGGCTGGTGGTGACAGGATGCAACGAGCAGGGACAGGAGACCGTCGAAGTGGTCCATGAGGTCCTCTTCCGGCATTGCCCACCGTTGCAGCGGTGGATGGCGCAAGACCGCGAGTTTCGGCAGTGGCAGAACCGTCTGCGCCAGGACCTGCAGGATTGGGAGACCCGGGCCAGGGATCCAGACGCCTTGCTGCGGGGGAGGCGTCTGGAGGAGGCGGAAGCCATGCTGCACCAACACGAGGAGGAGCTTCCCCCACAGGAGATGGCCTACATCAACGCCAGTCGGGAGCAACGTGACCGAGTGCGGGAAGCGGCAGAACAGGACCTCCGCGAGTGGATACAGCTGTGGCGACGGAGTCAACGTTACGTGCTATTGGGCTTGGTCCCGCTCTGCGCCGGGGTGATGGGGACCCTGCCACGCATGCTCCTCTCCTATTATTTCGGATCGTTCATCGAACTCCCGGTCTGGGGAAGCGAGACTGCTCCTTCGCTTGGCGAACTGTTTGAACCCGTGTGGAATGGCTTTTTCGGAACCTTTGTGGCAGGCGTCTACGTTGTTCTGGCGTCAGAATATCTTCTCCGCGAGAACGATAGGATCACTCCCGTCCAAGCACTATGGCTTGCCACAACAGGATGCATGTGGGGGCTCACCATTCTGTTGATTGTCTCAGTCGCGTTCACACCGGCAAGCTTGCAAGCCATCGGCTGGTACACGCATCACATGCAATTTGGATTTCCTATTACAGGTACGTTCTGGGGATTTGGTATCGCGGCAGGTACGTACATTGGAGATAAGGTTGATAGGGACCATTCTCATTTCTCAAACGTGTTCCGGAACAGGTTATTTGGAGGGATAGGAGGCGTGGTCTGTTTTTCAGTCGTATCACCACTGGTTTTCGGTTTCTTCTTCCAGAATACAACATCCCAGCACTTCATGCCGAGAGCCTGGAGTGATGCCTTCGATCAAGCCCTATCGGTCTGCGCCATTTTGACCTGCTTTTATGTGCTGAAACGTCGCCTCGCCTCGACCTTCGCCGCCTTCGAAAGCGCGAGGCTCCGACATCGGTGACAGGGAGAGGGTAGGCTGACCTCCGGTTCACCACGCGGGTTAGCATACGATGTTAACTCTCCAGCGGCGAGTTGCTCCAGGTACATCTTCCCGGCGCCCGTGGGCAGCACGACTACCCCCTGGCACCCGGCAGCCAGCTAGGCCGCCAGCGCCGCCGGAACGGTCGCCATGAGGCGGGTTGTGATGGCTTGACGCTTGGGAGGGCAACCCCGCACGTGTTCCCTATGGGGGCCATGGTTGTGCCGGTGCGGTATTCAGGGCTGGAGATAGCGCTGAAACCACTCCAACATGCGGCGCAGGTACTCCTCGCGCATCTTCGGATGGCCAACGCGCAGGAACAGATGCGAACAATCGGGGAACCGCACGAATTCCACCTCTTTGCCGTGGCGCTTCAGCGCCACAAAGTATTGCTCGGACTGCTCGACGGGGCAGCGTAGATCGGCTTCACCGTGCAGTAACAGCACCGGCGTCTCAACGGCCGGGGCATAGGTTAGGGGAGAGCGCTCGAGTCCCTGAGTCAGGGCCTCCCAGCGGGTACCGCGCCATTGCACCTCGCCGAAACTGACGCCGATATCGGAGGTGCCGTACATACTCGGCAGATCGATACATGGTGCGCCTACCACCGCGGCTTTGAATCGTGATGTATGGCCGATGATCCAACTGCTCATGAAGCCCCCATAGCTATAGCCATGCACTCCCAGACGCGTGGCATCGACATAGGGACGTGAGGCGACTGCGTCCACCGCCGCCATGAGGTCCTGATAATCCTCTCCGCCCCAGTCCCCTAGCACTGCCAAGCTAAAGGCATTGCCATAGGTCGTGGAGCCCCTGGGATTGACGGCCAGCACGACGAATCCCGCCGTGGCCAGTACTTGCTGGGGGAGGTTGAACGCATCGTAGAAGGCGGAGTTGGGACCGCCGTGAATGTCGAGCACCAAGGGATAGCGCTGAGTCGGATCGGAAGCTGGCGGCGACCAGAGACGGCATTCAATCTCCATCCCTTGGCGGTGGATGGAAAATTTTTCGAGACGGGCCGGCGGGGACTCAGCAAAGTAGTCGCGATTGTCGTCGGTCAACCGCCTCAAGGAACCACTTGCAGTATCCACCAAGTACAGGGCCGCAGGGGAGTCCGGTGGCGTCGCCGCCAGCACCGATCGTCCTGCCTCCTGGTCAAGCGTCAAGGCAGTGGCCTGAAAACCACCCCCCGCGATCGGTCGAGCGCTGCCTCCGGCGGCAGGGAGTTCATAGAGGTATGACTCACCCCGGACGTCGCCAATCAGCAAAATCCGTCCGTCAGCGGTCCAGCGCAGCTCCGGGGCAGACATAATGGGATAGAATCCGGTGGCAGGTCGGAAGGCATCGTCGGTGATCCGCTGTAGTGCCTGCCCAGTGCCAAGCACGAAGAGCCATCCCTGAGACCCGGGGCTGCCATTAGGATCGTCGGACGCCACCACCACCAGGTGGCTGCTATCGGGCGACCACGCCAGGGCGCCGATGCTGTAGAGCTCTCCCGACCAACACGTAGGCTCTCCACCACTCACCGGCACGACGTAGACCTCGCTGTAGGCCCGGATGTCACGTTCATGGCGGCGTCCGGAGATGAAGGCGAGGTGCAGTCCGTCAGGCGACCAGGCGGGGGAGAGATCGTCCCAATCGCCTTCCGTGAGTTGGCGGGCATCTCCTCCAGCAACATCGATCAGGAACAGGTGACGCTGGGCATCGCCACGCCAGCCCAGCGTGTCATAGCGATAACGCAGGCGCCGGACCACCTTGACGCGTGGCTCCTTTGTCACATCGTGTCCTTCGGGTAGGCGGTCAGGATCGACATCGGCCGCAAAGACGAGCCGCTGCCCATCCGGCGACCAAGCGAATTCGGCGACGCCTCCAGGGGCATGGGTGAGCTGCCGCGCCTCGCCACCGTGCACCGGCATCAGCCAGACCTGCCGTGGCTGGTTGTCGTGTCGTCTCAGAAAGGCGAGATAGCGTCCATCGGGGGAGAACCGAGGGAAGGCATCGTGCATCCCCTGCGTGAAGACCTCCGTGCGGCCATCGCTCAGGGTCATCAACACGATCTGCGACCACCCTTCCATCGTGTCCCGATCGATCCAGGATCGCACAAAAGCCAAGCGCTGCCCGTCCGGGGTGAAGTGGGGATCGGCGACGCCTACCAGGGAATAGATGGCATCAGGCCTAATGGGACGTGACATCGCGGCTCTCCTCGATCATGCCCTCCTGCCGACCAGGATCAGCGCCTAACCCAGACCTTGACGGCTTGTTGGTCACGGTGAGGTTCCCCTGGCTGAAACACCTTTGCGCGTCGATACTCTCGGTCCCACACCCCTGATTGTCGTGGCGATTTCACGGCTGAGGCTGGCCACCGTCTGACTCATGGCAGCAACCATTGCGGCATAGTCTTGTCCACCAGGGGAGGCACTGAAACGCGACCTTCCGCTCGTAAGCGCGTCTTGTCCTTCGCCCTTCAAGAGTGTCCAGTCGGCGATTAACAGGCTGTCTCCGCCGACCTGACTCAAGAAGTGGGTCACGTCCACGGTGACCTGGTAGTCGATGGGGGTTGCCCGCGGCCAGGGGGACATGACGACGCGAGCAGTGGGGAGCAGGATCGAGAGATTTTCGGCGAGGACACGCGTAAAGTTGGTATCAAGCGCTTCTGCCCAGCGATCAAACTCGGCCAATTTGAGCTCATAGGGGCTGGTACGGGTGACAATCTGCGGTCGATCTACATAGCGTGGCAAGGTCACCGGGCCGACGCCAATGGTCGGGCCCTGCTGGCCTGACGTGCCCGGCGACGCCGTCTCTGTGTTGGCCACAGCGCTCAAGAGATAAAAACGCGAGGGTTGGCTGGCACAGCCTCCTACCGTCAGGGACGTCCCCACGGTCGCCGCCACAAGTGCAAGCATAATAGGATACATCTTCTACCTCCGGTCCCCACCCTTCCCCGTGAGCAGCGCATTCGGATTGCGCTCCAGGTAATCGACCAGCACTCGGATGGAACGCACGGCTGCCGTCACCTCCTGCAGTGCCATCACGAGATTGTCATCGAGCCGCCGCTGTGCCGTAACCATGGTCGCTTGCGTCGCTTTCGCCGTATCTGTGATGCTCTCCATCATGCGGATGACCTTGCCGTCGGGATTACGAACCAATTGCTGATTGTCTTTCAGGAGCACCCGCGCCGCCTCTAGCGTTTGCTTGGCGCCATCGGACAAGGGAATGATCTGGCCGTCGAGACGCCGCACTAACTGCTGGAGGTCCGTAAGTACTGCTCGGCTGGCCGCCGCGGCGCCCCCCACATCGTCAAGCACTCGTCCCACTTGACCATCCACCTGGCGCACCAGGTGCTGCACGTCGATCATCGTTTCACTCATGGTGCGCACCGCCGCCAGCACTTCTGGGGCGTTTACCAGGCGATTGGCGCCCTCGACGGTCTGCATGAAATTCAGGAAGAGCTGGTCTAGGGGCAACTCCTGAATCTTCTCGAGAATGTCCTGGGCGGCAGCCTGCACTTGTTGGAGGGCGGTGGGAATGGTCGGCATTTCCGGAACATCGGGGTCCTTCCCCACCAGTCTGATGGGGGTGTCGGGATAGAAGCCTAACTGCACAATTAGTTGGCCGGTAACCAGACTCTGTACCTCCAAGCGGGCTCTCAGACCATGTTTAATCAGAGATTCGAGATATTGCTTGCGCTCTTCCCGACTTCTTCTGATGTCGGCCTGCCCGATTCGACTGGCCTCGATCTGGATATATACCGGCGTCCGAAATTCGTTGGTCTGGGGGAGGTACTGCACCCGGATATCTGTCACCGAGCCGACCCTGACCCCCTGAAAGTCGACTGGCGCGCCAATGTTCAGCCCCTTGACGGAGCCGTCGAAGTACAACACAAACGTCCGCGTCTCGGAAAAAAACTGGCTCCGACCGAGAAGTAGGAGCCCAATGACGATGAGCGCCACGGCGCCGATGATAAACGCTCCGATCACCGTCGGATTTGCCCGTCTTCCCATGCATCGATCTCCTTGCTTCCCGCGCCTGGTCTGCCTGCCTCAGCCTGCGCCTCGCGCCGAGGTCTGGGGAACCCCAGCAGCGGGGACTTGGCGGCCAAGTTCCCCTCGGGTCAGAAACTCTCGCACCTTGAGATCGGGGCACTCGTCTCGCAGGACCTTGGGGTCGCCGCTGGCGATCATGGTTTTGGTGTCCGCATCCAGAAACACCGAGTTGTTGCCGATGGTGAAGATACTCGCCAGTTCGTGCGTCACCACGACCACCGTGGCGCCGAGACTGTCCCGAAGCTCGATGATGAGTTCGTCCAGCCGCCGCGAGCTAATCGGATCCAAGCCTGCGGAGGGTTCATCGAAGAAGAGAATATCGGGGTCCAAGGCCATGGCTCTCGCCAGCCCCGCCCGTTTCTGCATGCCGCCGCTGATCTCCGATGGATAGAAGGCCTCGAAGCCGGCCAGTCCAACCAGCGCCAGTTTCAGCGACACGACTTCACGGATCTGGTCGGGGGGCAGACTCGTATACTCCTGCAATGGCAATGCTATGTTCTCGGCCAACGTCATCGAGCTCCACAGTCCACCGCTCTGGAATAACACGCCGAAACCCCGCTTCAAGCGCTCCTGAACCTCTGGGGGTGCTGTCCAGAAGTTTTCCCCATCGATGAAAACGTCGCCCTTGGCCGGTGGCATGAGCCCGATGAGATGCCGCAGCAGGGTGCTCTTGCCACAGCCACTGCCGCCCATAATAATGAAAATATCCCCACTTTGCACCGTGAAGGTGAGGTCGCGTTGGATGACAAAGCTGCCATAGGCCATGGTCAGATCGTGCACGACGATCGGTGCTTCCGCTGTCGTCATCGTTGCATACACTCCTCTTGGACTACCAGACCCGCAGGTAGATGACTGTGAGGATGGCCGATGCCACGATGATACCCACAATGCTCGTGACCACTGCTGAGGTAGCCGCCTGCCCCACGGCAGCAGCACTGCGTCCGCTCTGCATACCTCGCATGCAGCCTGCAAGGGCGACGATCACCCCATAGACGGCGCTCTTAATGAGTCCCTGGGCACAATACTTAATGGTGAGCGCCTCCTGAAGCTGGTTAAAGTAGGTCTTCAGCGAGATATCGAGCATCGTCACGCCGATGGCCGCGCCGCCCAGCATCCCCATGAGATCGGCATACACGGTCAACAGCGGCACCATCAACACCAGGGCCAGCATCCGCGGCACCACAAGGAATTCCATGGGGGAGATGCCCAGAGTGGTCAACGCATCGATTTCCTGGTTCACCTGCATGGTCCCGAGTTGCGCGGCGAAAGCCGCGCCGGTACGACCCGACATGATGATGGCGGTCATCATCGCCCCCATCTCCAGCGCCATTGCCAATCCCACCAGGTTGGCGACGTAAATCTGCGCACCAAACTGTTGCAGCTGCACCGCGCCGATAAAGGCCAGGATAGCACCCACCAAAAAACTGATGAGGGTCACAATAGGAAGAGCCTGGGCACCACACTCCTGCAGGAGTAAGGCGAGGTCGGACCCACGAAAACTCGCCCGACCATGTAAAAGATGGAGAAAGGCCAGGAAGGCTTCGCCGATGAATCTCAACATGTCGGCAGCGGCCTCGACGACGCCGATGCCCCACTTGCCGATGCGGGCGAGAATGGGATCGCGTGCCTCCCCCCGCCGGGCCTCTTGCCGCTCAGGCACGGCCGCGGCGAGGTCCAGGAGCCGCCTAATTCCGTCTGGGAGAGTGCCACGATCAATGGCGATCTGACGCGACCGGCACAGCTCTTCCACGTTGCGCAGGAAAGTCACCAGGCCGCTGTCCCATGCGGTCAGACCCGAGGTTTCAAAGGTCAGGCGCTGCACAGGGGCTGCAGCGTCGATCTGTCGCTGCAGCTCAGCCACCGTAGGTCGGTCACTCTGCAGCGTCCAGCTGCCGGACAGGTGCACCGGTAATGTACCCTCCGCCGGACGACTCACCTGTATCGCGCCCCGTTCCCGCGGGGTGTCCTTTACCCCATCCACTGCTTCCTTCTCCTCCACCAGCATACTTTTGCCACGCGGCGGTCGTGTTCCAACGGGCTACTTGTCCAACTTAACGCCGATGCCGGTCGGCGACGGTGTGAGGGTGACGTCCACAGTGGTAGCCGGCGACGACAAGCTCAAGGACACCATCACCCCATGCTCATTGATCAATGACACCTGTCCGGCACCCCGCCCGGCCGTTACTTGGCGATCAGTAACCTTATACGTCCCCTCAAAATCCGACGGCTTCCGCAAGTTGAACACTTCCCCGACCGCTTGGACAGAGACAATCGCCTCTCGCGTGCCGGTGACCCCGAGCCCACTCACCTCAAATGCATGCTGCGAGCCATCATTGAGGATCAGCGTGCCTTTGCCCCAGGTGACGCCGCTGCTACCACCTGGGGGCGTGGCCACCGTCCCCGTAAACGTCACAGCTCCGGCAGCCTTGGGAGGTTGGGCTGCAGGCTTTCGAGCCTGGCCTGCCTGTGCGACGACTCCCGAGAGCATACCGATGCTGACCACCAAGGCCAGCAGACTGCTGGACAGACGCCTCATGCTTCCCCCCTTTCTCGTGGTGACCGCCATCCAGATGCGGCCGAAATGTGGAGTTCGAATCGTCCAGGCGTCCAGCAGCTTACCCTTGTTACGGCATGCGGTCAAGCATCTCCCATCTGGAAGGAGCCTGTGGACGGGGGCTCGTGGTATCGGGGCACGATGATTTTCTATTGGCAGCTGTCAGAGTAATAGTGTACAAACGATCGTGACTTCCCTGTATGGGATAGCGCTCGTATGATCGCACTCCGGACAGCTAATCGTGCATGGATGTAGGACGCAATGGAGCAGTCGCGCCCCCTGTTGGAGGGCCCATACAAGGGTGTCAGTCATGCGGATCTTAGCGATTTCGGACCTCCACACTGATTTTCGAGAGAACATGTTGCTCGTAGAGCAGCTATCGGATGTGACGTATCAGCGGGATATCCTCATTGCCGCCGGCGATATCTCTGACAGGCTCGACACGCTGAAGTCGACGTTGGCGCTGTTCCGAGCGAAGTTCATGAAAATATTTTATGTGCCGGGGAATCATGAATTGTGGGTGCGTAAGGAGCGCCAGACGTCGGTTGAGAAGTTTTTCAGCGTGCTGGCACTGTGCGAGACGCTGGATATTCAGACGAGCCCTGCAAAAGTCGATGCAGTGTGGGTCGTGCCACTGTTTTCCTGGTACGAGCCCCAATTCGATGCCGATAACAGCGGAGATCGCGACAGCCTCGGCGCTTGGGCTGATTTTTATCTCTGCAAATGGCCAACAGACATAGGGCAGGTCTGTGATTTCTTTCTGAAAATGAACGAGCCTCGTCTGCTAGCCTATGATGGCCCGGTCATCTCGTTCTCCCATTTCCTCCCCAGGCGGGACCTTCTCCCAGCTGTGGAGCGGCTCAGATTCAAAGGACTCCCTAAGGTCGCAGGCTGCGCGGCGCTCGACACGCAAATTCGCTCGCTGAAGTCAGGCGTGCATGTCTTTGGGCATAGCCACATCAGTTGCGACCGTGTCATCGATGGCGTACGGTACATTCAGAACCCACTGCGCTATCCGCGTGAGCGTACAACCGTGGATTTTCCGATGAAGATCATCGCTGACAGCGACCACCTCATTCCCCCTCCCGCATAGGCCCGCCCATGCCGCGGATGAATGGTTTAAATTTCTTGTACAACTCCAGCAGTTTGGCTTTGTAATACTCCACATTTTCATCCGGGTGGTGGCGATCCCACTGTGAAGCCAGCTTGGCTGCCTCATGCACTTTGACGCGCTTTCCTGCCCCAGCCACATAGTACGAAATCTGGTCGCCCGGTTGATAGGAACGCTTTGACTGGATGGCCAGCTCATAGAGCGCCGCCGGGTTGCGCTTTTTGTCGCGAACCTTGTCGCGGTAGGTGGCCAGCGAATCCTGCAACGACTCCGTCTTCATAAACATCTTCACATCGAATTGGTGCTGCTCGAACTCCTCCATATACTTGGCCAGCAGCGCGTCGATCCTAGGAGCTTCTCCCCGCAGCAGCAGGGCAAACATCTCCTCCATCCAGGCGCGCAGGAACGGCTCCAAGCCGCGCGATTTCAGGCCAGAGCCCTTGAGAATCACCTCGCCGCGCTCATCCAGCAGAGCGTAATTTTTCGTTTTGTAACTGAACATCGCCGGATAGTGTCCATCCAGCTCCAGACTGATCCCCGTGGGCAACCCCTGTGAAACGTCGCTGAGCAGCCGTTCTTCGTCCTCCGGCGTGCGCACGCCCGTGGGTGGCGTAAAATAGAGCCCATCGGTATCCACTTCGATGATGCGGCAGCCGGCGCCCTCGAGCCCGACGACGATGTGTTGAATGATCTCCCGCCCGGTACGGGTGACGCGATCGGCCTGTGCAAAGTCGTTGAAATGGCCCAGCGAAAAGCCGAGATAGCCATAGAAGGAATTGATGAGGATCTTGAACGTGGCCTGCAGCGCATCATAGTGGCGTTGCACGACGGGATTGTTCGCCTGCCGTGCCAGGCCTTTCGCCTGCACGCGGAATTCCCGTAGATCGTGCAGCAGCGAGGGGAAGACACCCAGTACGTCACGGGCGGGAAAACATTCATAACTCAGCATGATCGACGGGTACAGCGAGGTGATATCGCAGTGTAAGACGTGCTGCACTACTCCTTGATAGCGGCAATCGGTAAAACCACCGGAGACCGCCTGACCCGCCGACGGGGTATGGATGGCATGGCGCTGCCGCAGGTATTCGCGCAGGAACAACAGATCGATCTTGGTGGCATTGCCCCGCAGGATGGTGTTTTGATAGGAGAGCGGGAAGATCTGGGCTTGCACCACATAGCTCGGGCTCAGGATGTCGCTGATCGCCCGCGTCTCGCGCACATCATCCAGGGCGTAGCGGAACAGCGTGTCGGGGTCGTGGTCGAAGTACCAACTGACCCGTTCCGGCTGAATGTACGTGCGGTCTGGCGCTGCCACGCTGAAATGGCGGGCCACATCCTTGAGGCCGTAGCTCTCCATATCGCGCGTGCTGATATCGTACAATTGTGCGAGCATCCAGGTATCAGCGATGTGACGGCCAAAGACCTCGTACTTGCGGTAACTGATGGTGCGTTCGGCGATGTTCATGCGTGATGCATGGCTACGCAGGACGCTGCCATCGCGTCCCCAATTGAGCTGAATACGGTGCCGCCGGGCGCGGGCCTCGATATATTCGAGATCGAAGCGGAACAGATTATGCCCTTCGATGACATCCGGGTCGCGGCGCCGAATCTCCATCGTCAACTCGGCAAGCATCTCTGGCTCGGAGAGGTCGTGGCCGGTGATGATCCGCTCCCAGCCCGATTGATCCGCCAGTGCGATGGCGATGATGCAGTCCCCCAGCCGTCCGGGATTGGGGAACTCGAACCCCTCGGTCGTGTAGGTCTCGATGTCGAGCTGCAAGCGCTTGAGCTGCTCGAAGGCCATGCCCAGAAAGTGCGTCTGCCCGGTCAGCATCATATGCTGTGTTACTGGATCGGTGAGGGAAAAATACGGGGCGCCGAGCGTGCTGGGAGACCTACCCGAGGCTTTTTGGAGGTGCGTTTTGGCTTTGTCCAGCTCGCTCCAACTCTGGAAGCGCACCAGATAGGTGTAAAAGCCCTCCCCAGCTAGCTTCTCGATATCGTATTTGCCGGTCCAGGATTTGAGCAGTCGCGGGTCTGCGAGCAGCACGAAGGGTGTGAAGTCTTGCATGAACGACTCCGTCTGCCTTCCCTGGCGCACAAAGACCCGGATGGCGGCCTCCCCATCACGTTCAAAGGCGAGGAGACTTGGCTGCGCATCATGGCCGAACAGGACCTTATTCTCGTAAAATGGCAGTTCCAACGCTTGCATCTGCACACGCCCCTTCTGCATGGAAACGGCATTAAGCCTACGAGCAGAACGACTACTGATTTCGTACTCCATTCGGCGAGGGCGATCAAATGAGGCCTTCTGCCTCCGCCGCCGCCTCCAGCATGTCATAGCCCTCCGGTGTCCCGGGGATGAATCCCTTACAGCCTTCCAGATCTAAGACTTGACGATGCTCCGGATCGTCAAAGCGCATGGTCGTGAACGCGGCGGTGATCCGTTGCGTCAGAGCATCATCGATCGCACGCCGGGCGGTAAAGCAGCAGTGGCTATAGCCAGGGCTGCTCCAGAACACCCGCACGTCGCCTTCCTGGAGCTGACCTTCTTCCCGCAACGTGCCGAGTGCATGCTTGCTGACCGCGCCCGCATCATACTGACGTGACTGCACGAGCGCCACCACGCCCGCCTCGCCGGCCGCTCCACCAGCCGGACGATCCTCGGTGAAGGTGGCAAGCGCCAAGTCCTTTTCTGGGTCGATGCTGGTCTGTTTAAGAAAGTAATAGGCCAGCAGACCCGCCTGCACTGAGCCGCGGCTGGCGAACGCGAAACGTTTCCCCTTCAAATCTTGCACGCTCTGGATATCCGAGTCAGGATGCGTAATGAACTGCGTTGTGAAGTTGATGTCCATATCGCGCATGGCCACGACCCGTGACCCTTCCGGTAGGCGTCGCCTGATCTTTACATAGGCCAGGGGACCATTCCAGGCCAGGTCGACCTCGCCGCGAACGAAGGCCTCCACCAGGGCGTCATAGTTGGAATACAGGACCCAGTCGAGGGGCACATCCATACGGTTGAAATGCTTTTTGATGCCTTCGAAAACGGTTACGACGTACGGCGCGTACGCAACAGCCCCGATCTTCAGCATAGGGTCTCCTCCGGAATCATCAGCCTAGGACCCCAACTGCAGCGAGCACTCAGCCTGATCGCAGGGATACAGGCCTTCCCCCAGCTCCCTCTCTTGTCCACAAAATTAGGGAAAGAGCCAAGGGTGATGCAACGCATCATTGTCGCAGAAGGGCGACCTCAGCGCAAGCTATCTTCTTACACAACAGGATTCAGCCCCGGTTATTTCCTCATGTGTTATAAGTTGGTACGGCACTTGCTCACCTACGAGGTGCAGTTCACTACCCGGAGACCGGGAAAGATATGGCCGATCTCTGGTTGGGGTGCAGGGGCCATCACGCCACCGGCACAGGCCAGACTCAAACGATCGCGGAACACTAGGCAACCGACGAGAGGTCGCGACACCACATGGCCATGCGCTCACCTGAACCTACCAAAGTCCAGATCTCAAGTTGCTAGGCCATCCACGAAAGATGCTTGTGGGGGGGTACGGATCGATGCCAGAGAACAGCAGACACCCTTGGGCCGGAGAAATCGTAGAGAACGTTGACGATGAGGATGCCCAGCGCCAGAGTGCGGTGAAGACCCGCCAGGCGGCTCCTCGACCGGTGCTGTCGGTCGTGGATGCCGTAGCTCTGATCGCTGGGGTGGTCGTCGGCGCGGGGATCTTCAAAACCCCAGCCATCGTCGCCATTCATGCGGGTGGCACCGATCTGTTTCTGCTCGCCTGGCTCATCGGGGGAGTGATCTCATTGATTGGCGCGCTGTGCTATGCCGAGTTAGCCACCGCCTACCCCAACACCGGAGGGGATTATCACTACTTGCGACGCGCTTTCGGCCACGACATGGCTTTCCTGTTCGCTTGGGCCCGAATGATGGTGCTGCAAACCGGCTCCATTGCCATGCTAGGCTTCGTGTTCGGCGACTATGCCTTGCAACTGCTGCCGATAGGGCAAGGCGGCGCGGCGCTGTATGCGGCACTGGCCATCACGTTCGTGACCATGCTCAACCTTTTGGGGGTCGAACAAGGGAAGTCGGCACAGAAGGTGCTCACTGCAGCGAAGATCCTGGGCGTGCTATCGATCGTCGTCGCCGGGCTCATCGTTGCCCCCCCGCCCGCACCCGATCTCGCGGCAAACGAGCCGCCACGAGTCGCCTTTGGTCTAGCGATGATTTTCGTCTTGTTGACGTATGGCGGCTGGAATGAGGCCGCGTATATGTCGGGGGAGGTGCGGGACGCCCGGCGGAATATGGTATGGTCCTTACTCTGGGGCATCTTGTTGATCACCACCATCTTCATCCTGGCAAACCTGGCATATCTGAAGGGCTTAGGCTTGACGGCCATGAGTGGATCGGATGTCGTCGCCGCAGACGTCATGCGTCGCGTCGCCGGACAGGGGGGGGCGACCTTCGTGAGCAGTCTCATCGCCATTGCGGCGCTGGGCTCGATGAACGCCACCACGTTCACGGGTGCCCGCTCCATGTATGCCCTCGGGCAAGATTACCGTCCTCTCAGTTTTCTCGGGCGCTGGCAGGGTGGTCGCAATACACCGGCGAATGCACTCCTGGTACAAGGCAGCCTTGCGCTCCTGCTGGTGCTATTGGGCGCATGGGCACGCGACGGTTTTGTCACCATGGTCGAATATACGGCGCCGGTATTCTGGTTCTTTTTCTTATTGGTAGGGTTGTCGGTCTTTGTGCTACGTACGCAAGAGCCTGAGAGACTTCGCCCATTTCGCGTCCCACTGTATCCAGTGACGCCGTTGATCTTCTGCGTCACGTGCGTCTACATGTTGCACTCCAGCCTCGCCTATACCGGACCTGGCGCTGTTGTAGGCGTAGGGGTGTTGTTGGCTGGTGTGCCATTGCTGTTCGTGGCACGCCCTTACCACCAATGAATGCACTAGAAGAGAGGAACATGTTATGCGGAAGCCACACCAGCTGTGGGTCCTTACACTCTGTGTTGTCCTGGCCATCGCCAGCGTTTGGTTGGGCGGCTATGCGCAAACGCGGGGACCCGATGTGCAATATGTTCCAACCCCCGAGAACGTTGTGGACGAGATGCTGCGGCTGACCAATGTGACGAAGGATGATGTCGTTTATGACCTCGGCTGCGGCGATGGCCGACTGGTGATCACTGCCGCCAAACGCTTTGGCGCGCGCGGAGTGGGCATCGATATCGATCCGCAACGGATCAGCGAAAGCCGCGACAACGCACGCCAGGCGGGCGTCACTGACCGTGTGGTGTTCCTGGAACAAGACCTCTTTGAGGCCGATATTCGCCAGGCCACCGTTGTCACCCTCTACCTCCTCCCGAAGCTCAATGTTCAACTCCGTCCCAAGCTATTACGCGACCTACAGCCTGGCACACGCGTCATCTCGCATGATTTCGATATGGCGGAATGGCAACCCGATCAGACGGTACGGGTTCCCGGGGCATCACGGCCGCATGCGGTCTATTACTGGGTCATCCCTGCCGACGTCAGCGGGGAGTGGCGCATGCATGTGCCCGCGGGCACGGGAGAGCGGCGCTATGTGTTGCGTTTGCAGCAAGAGTACCAAGAAGTGCGCGGCACCATCGACGCGGAGAGCCATGACATCCCGATCACCAATGTGACCCTCGTGGGTGACCGGCTGCGCTTCATCGCAAACACAGACGAACAGGGGCAGATGTCTTTCGACGGGCGTGTCAACACCAACCTGATGCACGGCCGCGTGGAGCTCCAACGTGGACCCCTGAAAGGTCAGTATGACTGGACCTCGCAGCGCGAGGCTGCCGGTGCCGGCAGGCCACTGCCACGCTGAACGGCCTTCGGACGGCAACGCGGGGATGCCTTAACCGTACCCACCCCTGTCGACGCAGCCATCGGCTACTGCTTGGCCCAAGCCCAGGGGTCTGGAGGGTGTGGAGCAGACTCACCCCGCTGCTGCAAACGCTGCTCGATGCGGTACTCTTTGAGCTTGCGCCACAAGCTGGTGCGACCGATGTCGAGAGCCTCAGCGGCGCGCGAGTGGCTCCATCCAAAGCGTTCGAGGGTCTGGAGGATATGGACTCTTTCTGCCTCAGCCAATGTTAGCGCCTGCGGGAGGGAGGGGGCCGCGCCCAAGGGCGTGCCCGCCACGATATGTGGCGGGAGATCTTTTGCAGCGATGCTGTCGTTCTGGGCTAAAATCGCCGTGCGCTCCATGGCGTTCTCCAGCTCGCGGACGTTGCCCGGCCACGGGTAGCGCAGGAGCTTGTCGACCGCTTCTGCCGACAAGTGTAGCGGTCGCCCCTGCTTCTGGCCGTATCGCCGTAGGAAATGTTCTGCCAGAGCGGGGATGTCCTCGCGCCGCTCGCGCAGGGGCGGCAGGACGACTGGGATGACGTTGAGGCGATAGAACAGGTCTTCGCGGAACTTACCCTGCTGCATGAGTTGCCCCAGGTCGCGGTTGGTTGCGGCCAGCACCCGCACGTCCGCCGTCGTGGATCGGTTGGCCCCGACAGGTCGTACCTCGCCCTCCTGTACAACCCTGAGGAACTTGACCTGCAGCGCTGGCGGCATCTCCCCAATTTCATCCAGAAAGAATGTCCCACCGTGGGCTTCTTCAAAGAGGCCCTTCTTATGTGCAGTAGCCCCGGTGAAGGCGCCCTTAACGTGTCCGAAGATCTCCGACTCGAGTAACGGCTCCGGCAAGGCGCCGCAGTTGACGGCCACGAAGGCTTTGTCGGCGCGAGGACTGGTGTGATGAATCACTTTGGCGATGACTTCCTTGCCCGTCCCCGACTCCCCTTGAATCAAGACGGTGGCGTCGGTAGGCGCGACACGTAGCACCAGATCCAATACGGTCTGCATTTCTTTGGATTGGGCGATGAGCCCCGGCAGGCTATATCGTTCTTGAACCTGGCGTCGGAGGTTCTCGTTTTCATGGCGTAAACCTTTTTCCTCCAAGGCCTTATCGATCCGGTGCAGGAATTCATCCGGCTCTTTGCCTTTTTCGAAATAGTCATAGGCCCCAAGGCGCATGGCCTCCTTGGCTGATTCCCAACCAGCATAGGCGGTCAGCAAAATGACCACCACCTCGGGGCAGTGGGCTTTCGCCATGCGTAAGACCTCGAGGCCGTCGCCGTCGGGCATGCGTAAATCGGTAATCACTAAGTCGAAGGCGCATTCGGTCAGTACCTTCGCCGCTACTCGCACACCTTCGGCTTGGACAACGCGGTGGCCCCGCTTGCGCAACAAGAGCGCGAGGGTCATGCGTGCTGAGGGCTCATCGTCGACGATTAAAATATCCGCCATGTCTTACCCCTCCATCAATGGCAGACAGATGGTAAAGCGGCTGCCTTGTTCTGGTACCGATTCCACATCGATGCGTCCCCCATGGGCCGTGACGATGCGTTGTGCAATGGCCAGGCCGAGGCCAGTGCCGCCCGGTTTCTTCGAAATGAACGGTTGGAAGATACGGCGCTGCTCGTCGGCGGATATGCCGGGTCCCGTATCCGCCACGCTGATCAAAACCTCGCCGTTGCGGCGCCCGACATCCAGGGTGAGGTGCCCGCGACCGTGCATGGCCTCGACGCCGTTGCGGGCGATGTTCCAGAGAACTTGCGTCAGTTGGTCAGCATCGAAGGGGAACTGTGGAACCGTCGGGTCGACCCGCACGTCTACTTGCACGCCGGCGCGTCCGTTGCGCTCTTCCTGAAGGAGCGCTGACACATGTTCGACCACCTTGCCGATATCACCCGTCTGCCGTGTAGGCAGGCGCGGGCGGGCGAACAGCAAAAAGTCGGAGAGTGTGGTATTGAGGCGACGCGCTTCCGTCTTCACGGCTTCGAGGATGCTCGCCCGCTCCTCAGCCGTCAGTGTTTCTTCCTCCTCGAGCAGCGTTGCAGCGTTCAGGATGGCCGCCAATGGATTGCGGATCTCGTGCGCCAGGCCGGCGGCGAGTTCCCCCACGGCCGCCAAGCGCTCGACTTCGCTCAGTCGCTGGCGCAGTCGCTCCTGTTCGGTGACATCGCTCACGAGCTCTAGTAGAAAGATCTGCCCATCGGCCTGGCGCACCGGCGAGCAGGTCAGCAGGAAGCGTCGGTCGTCCGGCCCGGGAATTTCCACGCGGGTAGGTGCCTCCATGACATCCCGACGTCCCAGGGGACAGCCCGGACACGGCCGACTATTGGCGGTGAGCACTTCGTAGCAGCGCCGCCCAACGACGGGCCCAAATTGCTGCGACATCCAGCGATTGGCATGACGAATGGTAAACTCCCCGTCGACGAGCTCCAGCCCCTCCCCCAAACCGTCCACCAACCGCTCATTGAATTCCTTCAGCGTCGCCACTTCTCCCCTGGCCCGATCGAGCACCAGGATAATGATAGCGAGGACGGATAAAAAGTAAAAGAGTGTTAAGGCGGTGCTGCAGATCACGAAAGCCACACTGTCAGGGGGAGCAACCACAAAACCCGTGGCCATACGGCCCAATCCCCAGAGAGCAAGTGAGATCGACAGAAATCGACAGCCGCGGGGGGAGGTAGTCGTCGAGCGCCATGGCCAAAAAGCCACGCCTGCAGCGATCAGCGCGCTGCCGCCAACGACTCGCCGTGACAGAGCCATCTCGATGCCACCCTCCGATGGCATACTCAGCAGCGAGGAGAGCACAGCATAGACCAAGCCCAGCGCGGCGTGGTGCCAACGGAGGCGATAATCCCGCTGAAAAGCCAGGCCAGCCGCCAGGATTAACAAGTCTCCAGCACTTCCGGCCGCGTTTAAAAGAGGAATCACCCCTTCAGCTGCGGGGATAAAATGCTGGATGATGTACGCGCCTTTCGACACCACGAAAAGGCCCCAGGCCCAGACCAGATACCGGAAGAAGCGCGCCCGGTTGCCGGAATAAAGATAGACAAGAGTCAAGAGCTGGAGATAGAGCGCCACCGTAGTGATGAATTTCAGCGTAATCGCAACCCCCATAATCTCCCTCCCTGGCGTCATTCTATGCAGCACATCACGTCGGGTCAAGATGTGGCATCTCGTCCTGAAGCCGTCGGCGCGGGTAGTGGTCAGTTGTTTCGTGGGAACCGCATGCGATCAGCGGCCGAGCCAGAGCATTGGTACCTTTGATTACGTAATTTACTACGTAGGGCAATTGTTGTGCCAGGGGAACATAGCCATTTTATATGGACGTAACACACGGACGACTGGGTGGTCCGTTTCAGCTTGGACCACTGCGTTTCATTCCGAAACAATACCCCAGGGTCCCCCCAGTCGTTGCCTACCGTTTTCGCCGCTACCCCCGGCACCTGCCGCATCTGGCATGGGAGTTGCCTTTGGAGTGATGGCAGTATGCGATTATTGGCAAGCAGGCGGCGGCACCTTAGCTCAGGCGACACTGCCTAAAAAACATGGCATCGGTAGACGGCCAGGAAAGGGACGGATATGCCAAGAGTAAAGAAGTTCTTACCCATATTCGGTGGCTTGCTTTATGTCGTGCTGAGCGTGCTGTTCGGCAGTGTATGGTATGCGGCGCTGAGCACGGTGATGACGAGGATTGAGCACTAAGGCCGAAGTCTCGGTGCCTGGCACGATTGGCCATGAGACAGAGCATTGGGCTATGGCAAACAAGCAGCCCCGCCCTGGGGCGTTAACATAATACACCAAGAAAGGCGAGGTCCTCCCATGAATCGGACCTTGATGGTGGTCACCATACTTCTGGCTAGGCATGTCTTGGACGGGATTTGGAATGGTCGAGGTGACCGGAGGAACGAAAGCCTCGGAGACTAGGGGGAGGGCACCGGAGCGGCAGCCGCTGCGGCTGCCGCTCCGGCGATCAAATGGTACAGTGCTGGTTCAGGAGCCAATCAGATGCCTGGCGGCCCTGTTCTCAAGCGTTTTACACCAGGACTGGATCCCTGGACTTGGTGTATACCTGAATCCGTCCGCGGGTGGAATCAAGCACGGCAATACGGTAGTCATCGTCGACCCTTACGGCGCACGGGTGCGAGAACGACTTCTCAAACGCCCCATGGTCTTGGGCCATCGCCAGGGCGCGCTGGCGGATCATGTCTGGATTGGATAAGAGTTTCTCTTTACCCCAGGTCGACAGCTGGTGGTCACCGGTGAGTGAAGCGATGAACCGCCCATCCGGGGCTAGGATCTGCAGGCGGTCATTTTGCCGGTCGGCGACATAGATCTCGCGATCTTTGTCCACCGCCACGCCGCTGGGGCGGTTGAACTGGCCAACGCCCTTCCCAGAGCTCCCGAAGGTGGCGAGCCACCGCCCATCGGGCGTGAACTTCTGGATGCGGTCGTTGCGCCAGTCGGCCACGTACACCTCGCCTTCATTATCCAGGGCGATACCCCAGGGGATATTCAACTGCCCAGGGCCATTGCCGAAGCTACCGAACTGGCCCAGATAGCGGCCATCGAGAGTGAACTTCTGCACTCGGTGATTCCGGCTATCGACCACAAACATCGTCCCATCGTTGCTGATGGCCAGTCCCGCCGGGCCATGGAGTTCCCCATCTCCGGAGCCAGGCTTGCCCCATTTGTGCATGTACGTGCCATCTTTGGTGAACATGGAAATGCGGTTCAGCCATTCGTCCGTAATGTAGACTTGCCCCTGGCTGTCCAGAGCGATGCCGGTAGGCCACACGAATTGGCCGTCATCTTCGCCGTAGTGGCCGAACTCGCCGATGAACTTCTCAGCGAGCGTGCAGATCGTGATATGGATTCCGTCGGGGCGGTTTTCATACGACCGGTTCACGACATAAACCAGATCATCGGCGCCCAGGGCTAGGTCCAGCGGATTTCGGAACCCAGTCCCGGCGAACTCATTGCGGCCGACGGAGTGGCTGTAGGCAAAGGTCCAGTCTTTAATGCCAAAAAAATGCGTGCTCATAGCGCCTCCTGCGTCGACAAGCCTGAGGCTCCCCTCACCCCCGCCGCTCTCCCATGAGGAGAGCGGGGCGAAGGGAACCCTCGGCGTTAATTCAGGAATTTCACCGGATCGAAGCGACCGCCGATGATGGGAGCTGAGCTCAGGCCTAGCCAATCCTCCAGAATGGTGGCGTAGACGGAGCGGAAGTCCAGATTGTGTTTCAGGTTGCCACCCTCTTCCTGCTCACTTGGTTGCAGTGAGGGATAGGTGCCGTAGATGCCGCCCTTGACGTGTTCCCCGACGGCGAACGCCACGCCAGCAGCACCATGGTCGGTACCAGACCCATTGTCGGAGATGCGGCGGCCGAACTCAGAGAACATGAACAGCAGGACGTTATCGCTGGCATTGTGCCCGCGCAGGTCGTCGAAGAAAGTCCTGACGTTGTTCGACACGTCCGTCCACAGATTATTATGCAGGACGGCCTCGTTGGCATGGGTGTCGAAACCGTTATACGGCGAGGTGGTGTAGAGGATCTTGGTGCCGAAGTTGGCCAGATGTGTCTGGGCGATGTTCTTCATGTAACCGCCAACGGTGCTCTTGGAGTAGGTCGCGTTGGAGGTGTACTTCCCCGGCGCGGTCGCTAGGATATCGGCCCCCTTCAGGGCATCGATACCAGTCTGGCGAATATAGCTCAGCGCATAGCCCGTGCCCACCGTCGGCCCATACATGCGAGCGAAGACATCCAGGGCCTGGGAACGTTGGTCCTGGCCTTCGATGTCGGTCAGCAGGCCGTAAGTTTCCAAGTCACCCACCGATGCCACCGGCACGCCCGCTTTGGCCAAGGCTCTTGGCAAGCCGCGGCCGAAGTTGACGCCGGTCAGCACGTTGTCCGCCTTCGGGTCGATTTCCTGAATGGCGCGGCCTAGCCACCCATCGACGCCGACCTGGACCGGTTCACAGGTATGCCAGATGTCCATGGAGCGGAAATGGGAGTAACTGGGATGCGGGTAGCCAATGCCTAGGAAGATGGCCAGCTTGCCCTCGTCCCAGAAAGTCTTCAGAGGCGCCATCGCCGGATGGAAGGCCAATTCTTCATTGATCGGGATCACCTTGTCTGCCGGGATGCCCAGGTGGGGGCGGTAATCCCGATACAGACCGTTGGTATAGGGAATCACGGTGTTCAGGCCGTCGTTGCCGCCCGACAGGGACAGCACCGCAAACACGTTGTCTTTCTTAGCGGAAGCCATGGCTCTCTCCTCCGTTATCGATAAAGTTCAGCAGAACTGGAACTCTCCAGTTGACGCCAGCATCTGGAACATCTCGCCACACCGGCGGGTGAACTCACCCCGCTCGGCGTCGGTGCCATGCCGCAGCTCACCTTGGCGCTGCGCATGCTCAACCAATGATTGGCGGGTGCTGCCGGTGACGTTGAGGCAACCCACCAGGTCAATACATCCATCCACAAACGCCTCGGGGGACAGGCGTGGGCCTTGAGCCGTAAGACGATCGATCAGGGCCTTGACCCCCGGCAGATCGGTCTGCCCCAGGTACTCCGAGGCGAAATTGATACGCTCCACCAGAGTGCCGCTGTCGATCCACTCATGGCCGGTATGCCAGCCTTCCACCGTGGGCGGGTTCATCAGATCCATGCCCATGTACTTGGGTTCTTCCGAGATCTGGAAGATGCCCGGCTTGATTTCGCCGCGGTGCTCGCCCACCGTACGCATCAGGCCGGCGACCATCTCCGCCGGACTTGCCACGCGCGCAAAGCGAGCGGAATCCGCCTTGAAAAAGTCAGAGGTGAACAGCGTCCGTAGCATAGCCCTGATCTCATAGCCGGAGTCGAAGTAGGCCTTCTCCAGCGCTGCAATCGCCGCTTTATCCTTGGGCGGCGTCATGCGCCAGGATGGGACTGGCACCTCGTCGGCTACGAAGAAGTTGTACATGTGCCGCGAGAGAAACCGGGCTGTGCCGGGTTGCTTGCAGATGATGTTGACGATATCCTCGCCATTCCAGCGACCGGTCTCACCCAAGAAGGTCTTCTCGCTATCATCATGGTCGGCTGGATCATAGCGGAATTCCCATGGGCTGCGACCATAGGGGAAGGGAGGATAGGCCGGTGCGACGCTCCAACCGCTATAGGCGCGGGCGCACACTTTGACGTCAGCCTCGCTATAGTTAAAATCTTCATCCTTGCCAACGCCCAAGGAGAACAGCTCCAGCAGCTCGCGGCCATAGTTTTCGTTGATGGCAACCCTGTGGCTTTCGGTGTTGTCCAGGTAATACATCATGGCAGGGCTGGTGGACAAGCGCATCAATAGGTCCCGGAAGTTGCCCATGCCATGCTCCCGGAACATGGCGATCATGCGCGCCATCTCTTCCCCGCTGTCGATCTTGCTGTGGCCGGCGCAGAAGATCATGTGCCAGAAAAGGGCCATCTTCTCCTGCAGCTGGCGGGGGTTGTTGATCATGCGATACACCCACTCTTGGACGTTGACCTGGATGGCGCCAGAATGGTTATAGGCTGGGTGGCAGCGATACATCAGGTCTTCTTCGATGGCCGGCTGCGATTCAGGATTGAGTAATTCTTCTACCGTCGCATCATAGCCCTGAGCCGCTTTGGCTTCGATTTCCGCACGGCTTGCGCCAAAACCGGCTCGGCGCAAGAGATGAGCCATCAGAGCAACATTCTGGTCAGTCATATGCCCTCCCTCCCTTGTGAACGGGCATCACGCCCCTGGCGACGTCAAGCGGCTTGCTGTTCAGACCTTTACAGCAACGCCGTAGACGAGGTATCCACATTCCAACCTCCAGCCATTCGGCAGCCAGGCCGGTGATCGGCCGGGACCACCGATGATCGAAGAACGTTGTGTGCTGCAACTACGTCCCTGCGCGAAAATAGTTCTCCCGCTGGAAACATCTTCAGGGTGACATATACAAAAGGTGTTTAGGACAAAGCGACCCTCGACCTATTTCTCAACTGGAGAGCCATGATGCATGAGGTGACGGTAAGATCTACGCTGGACCGTCCCCTTGTCGCTCTCGGGGCCGCGTGCATGAAGCTAATGCGAATCATTCCCGATAATGAACCAGGATACTCGGACACCATAGTGACTGTCAAGCGTAACCTGCTCGACGGTGCCGCGTCTGCATTTTGTGCAGTCGTGTTCAGGGCTTTCTTTGCCTTCTCTCCCCTTACCCTAACCCGCTCCCGGAGGGAGAGGAAATCGGCTCGGGACTTGCCTTGTAAGACGCCGATTCAGAATTATCCCGCTTTTACCTCGCCCAGATGCCCACGGGGAAGGCTAGCACTGATTGAAAGCCCATGGCCTGGTAGAGCGTGAGGGCTCGGTTGTTTGCACAACTGACGATCAGGGAAAGAGTCTCGAATCCGCCTTCGGCCAGCTGCCTCAAGCTGTAGGCCAGGAGCCCTCGACCAATGCCTTGACGTTGGTATTCAGGCAGCACGGCCACCTGTGGCAAATGTCCCTGTCGGGGGGCCACCTCAGTGACCACGACGAAGCCGAGGCTTTGCCCCCGGTTCTGAGCTATCGCCGAAGCTTCGGGCACGAGAACACCGCAACTGCCCTGGTTCACGATATTATCGAGTACGGTACGGCAGCCATCCATGCTGCGATAGAGAGCGAGAATCTCGGCTTCAATACCGCCGGCATAGGCCGCCTGCAGAATCGCCGCGGCTTCGCCGAGGTGGGTTTCTTGCCATGGCTCCAAGGACACCAACGCTAGAATGCGCCCAGGCCATCGCGATGGACGCAGTTCGCAGCGGAGGAACTCGCGCCAATAGGTCCGGAACCCTTCGGCCTCAAGCGCCGCCCCAAGCCAAGGACAATCGGCAGATATGAACCGGCTTTCGATGCGTGACACCCCCTGCCGTTGCATCTCATGAATGGTGTTCTTGAGGAGCATCTCCCCCACATCACTGCGACTCCAATCTGGCAAGACGACCAGACCGGCAATCACCCCGAGATGCCCATCTATCCCATAATACGTGTAGCCGACCGTCCGATCGTGTACCCGCACAGCCTTGCCTGGCAAGCCACCGCGCCCCACAATGCGGCGCAGTGCGGCGAAGGCACCCGAAACGTCCCAGAGGAGCCGGTCATGCCACAAGCGCACTTCATACTGCCAGAGGTCATCCAGCTCGGGGGCCGTGACCGTGCAGAGGTCCAGTAGTTGAACGTCGCCGAGCGGTGTCACAGTTCTCCATCCGGTGTCCGAAGGAGCCCTGCCATGAACCCTGGCCCCAGGCAAACCTCAAGCAGGCGCCCACATGGGCGGGTTCCGAGTATCCACAATCTTAGGTTCTACCATGGGCGTTGCCCGCAGGTCAAGCCCCACTTCTCGCCGATAGCTTGCTGGTGTGCGACGCTGAAATTGACATGCCGCCGGCTGGTAGCTACAATGGCGCCGCCTCAACCGAGAACGTCTATGCGTAGATGCATGACAAGGGTCTTGCTGACCACTTCGTGCCCCTGTATAGGGCCTTATGAGAGCCGGAGGCTGTATCCGAGGATGACTAGGCCGTCAGATGCGGAGGACGGTATGACAGTGACACTCGATGCCCCACCGACCCAGGAGACGATTCCTGATACGATGCGGGCGGCGGTCCTCTTCGGTCCGAGGGACATCCGCCAGATCAATCGCCCCGTGCCGCGGCCTGGCGCTGGCGAAGTGTTGGTCAAGGTCGCGATGTGTGGGACATGTGGCACCGACCTCAAGATCTATGACGGACATTTCCCGCTGACTCCACCCTATGGCGCATTCACGCCCGGACATGAGTGGACGGGGACAGTGGTGGCCCTGGGCGAGACGGTCGATGAAGTCGCTGTCGGGGACCGGGTGTGCATTGAAGCGCATCATGGGTGTGGCCGCTGTGATAATTGCCTCATCGGCCGCTACACCGCCTGCCTGCACTATGGCAACGCGACCAAGGGCCATCGCGCCACCGGCATGACCGCCGATGGAGGCTTTGCCGAGTACGTGCTGCATCATGTTAGCGCGCTCTACAAGATACCACTTCAAGTATCCTTCAAGGATGCGGTGCTGCTGACCACCGCCGGCACCGGTCTGTACGGCCTCGACGCAGCCGGCGGGTACATTGTGGGGTATGACATAGCGATTTTTGGCCCTGGCCCGGTAGGACTGATGACTGTCCAGGCCTGCAAAGAGCTAGGGGCTGGCCGCATCATCCTGGTGGGGACACGGACCAGTCGTCTGGAAATGGGCCAACGCTTTGGCGCCGACCACATCATTAATACGCGTGAGCGCGACCCGGTCGCCACGATTCAGGAGCTGACTGACGGCGCCGGCGTCGACATGGCGATCGAGTGTTCTGGGGCCGTTGAGACGCCACAACAGTGCATCCAGGTGACTAAGCGTGGCGGCAAGATCCTCGTCGTCGCCTTCTACCCGCAGCCGGTCACCCTAGACCTGAGTGCGGTGGTGCGCGGCGATATCACCATCTACACCACACGTGGTGAAGGGGGCAATAACGTCAAACGCGCCGTCTCTCTGGCCGGCCAGGGACGCCTGCGCGGGGCTGAGCTGGTGACTCACGAGTTCTCCTTGGAGGCGATCGTCGAGGCCTTTCGCGTCATGCGCGAGCGCGACGGCGATCCGATTAAGATCGTCATCACTCCCTAGCACGCTAATGCTCGGCTGCGGGCGCAGAGCCCATGGCATCGCGTATCGCGTATAATAAGGGCGTGTCGCACACCGACACGTGAGGGATGTCCGGCGCATGAGCTCACGCACTGCGAAGATCATCCTTGATCAGGTTGCGCTGGCCTTCGGCGGACGGATCGTCCTGCAGGGCGTGTCACTGACCCTCTATGAACACGACCTACTCTGCATCGTCGGGACGTCGGGGAGTGGCAAGACCACGTTGCTCCGAGCTGTCGCCGGTCTGCTGCCGCTCCGGAGCGGTCATATCCTCCTCGACGGTGCCGCCATCACCCGCCCCACTCCTCGCATCGCTATGATCTTCCAGCATTTCGGGCTGTTTCCTTGGAAAACGGTACGGGCAAACATCGCCTATGGGCTGTCGGTCCAGGGGCGTCGGGACGAGAGCGGCGTCGTCACGCGCCTGCTGGATGTCATGGGGCTGACCGAACACGCGGCGCGTTACCCCTACGAACTGTCTGGCGGGATGCAGCAGCGCGTTGGCTTGGCGCGGGCGCTGGCAGTGCGCCCTGAGGTGTTGTTGCTCGACGAACCGTTTAGCGCTGTCGATGCGATCACGCGGGAGATGGTACGCTGGTCGGGATCGGACTCGGCCTGCTCAGCGGTCGGAGTCAGGTGGTCGCAGGTCTGCTCGATATCCCCGTCACGGCTCTTTATGCCACGCCTATGGTCGCACTGGTCCCCATCCTCGTGCTCTGGTTCGGCTTTGGCACCTCCGCGAAAATCGTGGTCATACTGCTGTTCACGGTCTTTCCGGTACTCATCAACACGTAGCGTGGTGTCCGTGAGGTCGACCCTCGCCTGGTCGAGGTGGCACACGCATTTTATTCTACGGAATACCGGGTGTGGACCGATCTAATCCTGCCGTCGGCATTGCCGTTCGTCATGACTGGCATCCGCCTGGCGATCGGCCGTGCATTGATCGCCGTCATCGTCGCCGAATTCTACACTGCCATTTCCGGGCTGGGATACCTCATTGTCTCCAATGCCCATGCCTTTCAGACGGCGCGCGTGTTTGTGCCCATAGTTGTGCTCATGACGCTTGGCGTCGTTACCACCGGACTGCTGGAAATGGTCGAAGCGCGCATCTCGCCTTGGCGTCAGACCTATCCCTAGGAGGAGTCTCATGCAACAGGTGCGGGCTGTTGGTGTTGGCGTCGTGCTCACTATGCTAGCGGTGATCTGCGGGAGCGCACCACGCGCAGGTCGTGTGGTGTTCATCCCGACGGGTGACGCTGCCTCGCCTGCGTCCACGCTGACACCGGCCACGATTCGAATTGGGCTGCCGACCGGCAAAACCAGCTTCGCCAACATAGATGTGGTGGTTGCCCAGGAACTGGGCCTGTTCAAGCAGCAAGCTCTCGACGTCAGCATCCAGAACTTCGATTCAGGGGTAAAAGTGGTGCAGGCCGTGGTGGCCGATGATGTCGCGATCGGTGGCGCCAGTATCGAGCCGGTGGTCAATGCCTCGGTGGCAGGGGGCAGTTTCGCGATCATCGGGACATACGCCAGCCGACTCACCGTGTCGATGGTGACGCCGAAGACGATTACTTCGGCCGCAGAGCTCCGTGGCAAGAACGCTGGCATCCAGGACGTGGGCGCCTTTCGCGAGGTGATGACCCGCATGGTGCTCGAAAGCGTCCACCTAACTGCCAAGGACGTGCACTATATATACCGGTCTCCGCACCCGGCTATATTCAAGGGTTAATCAGCGGCCAGATCCACTCGGCGATTTTCCAGACCGAGCAGGCGATGGAGATTTTGGCGCGCGATGCACGGATCCACGTCCTCGTCGATTTGCATGAGGTCGAGCCCAACTATTTCTATGATACATACTTTGTGAGCAAGAATTGGCTGGCGAAACATCCCGATCTGGCCAGCCGCTTTCTAACCGCGCTCACCCAAGCTCATCGCTTGATGTACCAGAACCAGGCTGGCACGGTCAGAATCGCCGCCGAAGCCACCGGCTTCAACGCTGGCGTGATCGACAAGACTTATGAGGTGCTGCTAGTGCGTAACCAGGTCTTTCCCGTCAACGACAGCCTTGAACTGGCGCGGCTCACGTATACGATCACCAGGATGAAGGCCCTGGGGCTGCTAAAGGATAAACAGCCTGACCTCGCACAGTTGGTCGATCGGGAGCCGTTCATGCGGGTGCTCGACCAATTGGGCACGGCGTCCCAGTGATCGTGTATGCTCGGCATCAATCCTCAGGGGGAGCCGATCATGATCTGCGGCGATCGATGCTGGGGAAGGATCCCAAGGGCTTGTGTCACAGTCTCAACGGGCAGGCCATGTTTCCGGATCCTCCGAGATGTGGAGGCTGGAATGCCTGCTCATACGCCTCAGATGTCCTCACCCATGTATTGAACGGTTATCGACCGTAACCACGTCCTCATGCTGACCATCATGGCTGGACACCTGTCGCGCTCGATCGAGAATTTTCCCTTGCGAATCCGGATTGATACCTGGTAGGCTATGAAATTGATAGTGTTCAATAGATCTCCGTAAACATGCACGATGAGAAGTGTCGTATTCAGACGAGGCGGATGCCCTCAGGGAGGACAGGCTGGTGGAGACCTTGAAGACTGCAGTGAACGGCTCGAGAGAGCCAAAGGAGAAGGCGTTGAGTCTGGCAGTGGCCCAGATCGAGCGGCAATTCGGCAAAGGCGCTATAATGCGCCTGGGCGCGCAGCCCGCCGCCTTGGACATCGCAGTCATTTCGACCGGGGCGATCTCGCTCGATGCCGCGCTCGGCGTGGGCGGGATCCCGCGGGGGCGCGTGACCGAGATCTACGGTCCCGAGGCCTCAGGCAAGACCACGCTCGCGCTCCACCTCATTGCCGAGGTGCAATCGACGGGCGGCATTGCCGCCTTTATCGATGCCGAACATGCCCTCGACCCGGTGTATGCCCAGAAACTCGGGGTGAAGACGGATGAGCTCCTCATTTCGCAACCGGACACCGGCGAGCAGGCCTTGGAGATCGCCGAGACTTTAGTGCGCAGCGGCGCCATCGATGTCATTGTGGTCGATTCCGTAGCTGCGCTCGTGCCCAAAGCCGAGATCGATGGCGAGATGGGTGATGCCCAGATGGGCCTACAGGCGCGCCTCATGTCCCAGGCCCTGCGGAAACTGACTGGGATCATTAGCAAGTCCAGAACCGCCATGGTCTTCATCAATCAGTTGCGGCAGAAGATCGGCATGTTCGTGGGGAACCCCGAAACCACTACCGGGGGCAATGCCCTCAAGTTTTATGCCTCGGTCCGCCTGGATGTCCGGCGCATCGGCCAAATCAAGGAAGGCGACGAGACGACAGGCAGCCGCGTGCGCGTGAAGGTCGTGAAAAACAAGGTAGCCCCGCCGTTCCGGCAGGCGGAGTTCGACATGATGTATGGCGAAGGCATCTCGCGCGAAGGAGACCTCCTAGACCTTGCGAGTGACCGCGGTCTCGTGCATAAAAGTGGGGCCTGGTACGCCTACCAGGATGACCGGATTGGCCAGGGCCGCGAGAACGCTAAAAAGTATCTCAAGGAACATCAGGACGTCGCCGCCACCATTGAGCAGCAGCTCCGCCAGACGCTGGGACTCACGCGCGTGGCTGCCGAGCCGCCGGCGGCAGACGGCCCCAATGGAGGGTCCTTGGATCTGGAGACCGAGGACGTGTAAGCGAGCCCGGGGAACAGACGGCAATCCACGGATCAAGAGGGGATCCCTCACGGCGATCCCCCCTGTCGCATGAACATCTTTTCATCAAGACCACCTCACGGACTCATTGTGGGGTACTCACCTTGCGGGAGCCTAGCAGTACCTCCGCCTATTCGGCATCTGCCGGCACCAATGGCAACCCAGCAGTTTCCTATGAATCCATCTAGAGACCATAGTGTCCCCACAATCAAACGCTCAGCTTGACCCCGAAACCATGTGGACATATGATGTCGGCTAACTTGCATTGCAGGATTGTCAGACAATTCTTCCTCGACCAGAGAGAGGCCGCACGGCCTCGACGCACGTTCCATGCCCTCAAGTGGCCAGTATAACGGGAGAAGTCAGCTGAAGGAGGCGCAGTGGAACAGAGGAGGGTAGAGGAGGGGAGGCATGAAGTCACCAGCCAGGACACACGCCCCAGAGCGTGGGGCTGAGCGTCCGGTCTGTAGTCGAGTAGAAGTCACCTACCAGCGGCTCAAACGCGACATCATGGAGGGGGTCTATACGCCCCGCCAGCGTATGATCGAAACCGACCTCGCACCGATCCTGGGGGTCAGTCGGGCGACGCTGCGGGCGGCGCTGCTTCGGCTGCAACATGCGGGCTTCGTGGAGATTCAGCCGAACCGCGGCGCTCAAGTGCGTGCCTTCAGTGTCGAAGAGGCGACGCGTATCCTGCAAGTGCGTGAGGTACTCGAGGGGCTCGCCGCCGGGCTCGCCGCCGAAAAGGCAACAGCCGCCCAGCTTGCTGAGCTCCACGACATCGTGGTGGAGATGGAGAAAACGCTCACCGCCGACGATCTCCTCGGCCATTTACCGCTGGTCGGCCGTTTCCACCAGCGCCTTATCGAGATGGCAGGAAACGAATTCATCGACCAGTTCCTCAGTATGCTGCGGGCACCGCTCATTCGGCATCAGTTTCGTGTCATTCTCGTCCCCGGCCGTAAGGACGCGTCGTTGGCGGAGCATCGTGAGATTTTGTCGTATCTCGCAGGTCGTGATGCGACGGGAGCCGAGCGGGCCATGCGACGGCATATCGCGGCGTTGCGCAATAGCCTGCAGCAAGCAAACCACGCTTCCATCGCCTAGGTGTTGCACGTCATAATCACTCGGCCAGTTCCGCGCAGCTAGCCCCCTACCCAGTCCTCCTCCTCGACGGCGAGAGGGTTGGGGTGGAACTGACATCGCGGCGCATGGTGCAGAGTTGCAGGTTGATCCGCCTCCGCAATCGCGCCGGAGTTAGCGGGTGCGTTCGACCCCAATCATCATCAGGAGACATTCATGGACTTTGGACTGTTCTATTACTGTCAGGGGCGGGGCGTGCCCCATGACCAGGCCTATCATGAGATGCTGGATGAGATCGTCCTCGCGGAAACGCTGGGATTCGGTGAGTGCTGGTTTGCCGAACATCACTTCACTGATTATTCCCTGCTCCCCAGCCCCAATCTGATGATCGCCTCGGCCGTCCAGCGCACCAGCCACATGCGCTTTGGCAACTACGTCAATGCCATGTCGTTTCATCATCCGCTGCGGCTCGCCGCTGAAGCGGCCATGCTGGATAATCTGGCGCGAGGACGCTTCGATTTCGGTGTAGGCAAGGGCGTTCGTCAGGGTGAGTTCGCCAAGTTCGGCCTCAATTTCGACGATGGCGTGGTGATGACCGAGGAGGCCGTCGAGATCGTGCTCAAGGTCTGGACGCAGGAAACCTGCTCCCATACCGGTCGGTTCTGGAGCTTTCCAGAGTTGAGCTTGCGGCCGCGGGTCTATCAGCAGCCTTATCCACCGCTGCACGAAGTGGCCAGTCGCCCGGCATCAGTGGCGCGCGTTGGGGCCAAGGGCTGGCCGGTGGCCATGCATTTCACGCCGACGGAGATCGTGGCACGGGCGGTCCAGGATTATCACGCCGCGCTCGCGAAGCGTGACCAGCCACCGGGAGAAGGTCCATATCGTCCGCGTTTGCTGCTGTGCCGTGAGACATATGTCGCGCAAACATCGGAACAGGCGCGGGCTGAGGGGGCTTTGGGGTTGCAGGGTTTCTACCATCTATCCTCCCTCGCTGCTCCACCGCCGCCAGCGGATTTTTCCGACGAGCGCCTCAAATCGCTGACCCGTAGTTGGGGCGGGCGGAGCTTCGACGAGATGGAGGCACTCGGGGCCATGCTGATCGGATCGCCAGAACAAATCGCCGCGAAAGTTGAGCACCTGGAATCGATCAGGATCGACACCCTATTGCTGGTGTGCAGCTTCGGCAGTCTATCCCACGAGCAGGTGTGCCGCTCACTGGAGCTCTTTGCCGACGCTGCGATTCGCCCTCGGCAACCGATGACGACAGCGGCTCTCTGCTGAGCAACGTATGGACGACTCGGCCCCTCCAAGGGACGCCTGGGGCGGTTCGGGAAGCGCCAAAGCGGTTTGAGGGCACCAGAGGAGAGCACGATGCGGTTTGGACTGTTCTACGAATGGCCGAACCCCACGTTACGCCAGTGGAAGACCTTGTTTGAAGAAGGCGTGGAGCAGCTCCAGTACTCAGAAGCGCTCGGCTTTGACTACTGCCTGATTGCCGAGCACCCTTTCACCACCTACGGCAATTCTCCCGCCCCGCTCTTGCAAGCGCTGTATATCGGTCAGCGCACCAGGCACCTCAAAATCGGCACGGCGGCGGTCATTCTTCCCGTCTGGCAACCGCTGCGCCTGGCCGAAGAGGTCGCGGTGCTCGACAACCTTATCGACGGCAGATTCCTCTGTGGGATCGGACGCGGTTACCAACCCTACGAGATGGCAGGCTTTGGTGTCAACGTCGCGGAATCCCGCCCGGTGACCATCTTTCCCAAGCCATTGCAACGGCCGTATCCGCCGCTCTTGTTGATGGGGACAAGCGTCGACTCCATGCAGGTAGCGGCACAACTGGACATGCTGCCGTTCTCATCTGCCATGATGGGCATGGATGGCGTGCGCGCTCAGTTTGGGGCGCTGGTCCATGCTCATGCCGCACTGGACAAACCGCTCACCAATCTACGTCTCGGGTTACAGTGCATGACACACGTCGCCCCTACCGATGAGGAGGCCGCTGAGGCGTTGCGCTATGTCCGCTGGCAAATGCGGGCTCAACGTGGTCTGAACCGCCAGGAGGTGAGGAACGGCAGGGTCGACGCCAGCCCCTACCCCAACGAGCTCGATGACAAAAGCCTGATGGACCGGCTGTTCTTCGGCAGTCCCGAGACCGTCATCGCCAAGCTCAAACGCGCTGCCAGTGTGGGCGTGACGCACATCAGCAACTGGATGATGTTCGGTGGGATCGAGCACGAGAAGTTGATGCGGTCGATCCGACTCATGGGGGAAGAGGTCGTCCCGGCGCTGCGTGACGTGCAGCCGCCTGCTGAGCTACCGGCGCAACTCTTAGACGAGAGCGTCATCACCAACGAGGAGCTGCAGGCCAGTCGGCTCGGCCGCGCTCCAAGGGATATAGCTACTTGACGGCCAGAAGCAAGCCTGGGGTATTGCGCACAGCGGAGTATATCCCTCTGAGGGAGGAGAACAACGATGCATTTCGGGATCTTTATGGAGTTTGCATCACGTCAAGGCCGCAGCCAGGCGGAACCCTTCCGCGAGGGCTTCGATTTGTGTGAGCTCGACTCCGGGGGCCAGATTCCCCCGGAGCGGGTAAAGCGCAGCCTTCAAATTCTCACCCACGAGGTGATGCCTGCATTCAAGTAAAAGATGGTCTCCACGCCCCCAAACAGCCACCATCGCTGCCGCCTCCAAGGATCGGTTTGCACGTGATGCGAAAGAACGGCTTGTCTCGGACAAAAAGGTCTGATACGATCACGTGCTAACGTGCAAGCCTTCCGTCTCGATCACCATCAGAACGTGGCTTTGTCCAAGGAGGAACTCACATGGGGATTACACGTTTGTATACCGGTCCAGATGGCCAAACGCACATCGAAGAATTGGACCTCGCCTCCCATCCAGAGCTCACCCAGCTCATGGCCACGAAGGGCGTCGTCTTTCGAAGCGCGGAGCCCGGCCGTTTTAGCGATTGGCACACCGCCCCGCGCCGACAGTTCGTCATCACACTGGAGGGCGAAGTGGAGATCGGGCTCGCTGATGGTAGCTTGCACCGTTACGGCCCAGGGCATGTGAACCTGGCAGAAGACCTGACGGGAAAAGGACACACTACACGCGTCGTCGGGAACAAGCCTCGCGTCACCGCCACGATTCACCTCGACGACTGAGCCAGGCTCTTCCCCGCCCCTCGCAGCTGTGGGGGGCATATGGACGACTTCCTTGTGAGCCTGCGGTCGATCCGACTTGCAGGCTCACTGATCGTGTGGCCTCGTCGTCGGTGCTGCATGCGGAGGCGGCATGTGCTCACCAATAGTTGCAGCGCAAGTCCTGGAAATCCTGCCTTTTTTTGCATGGACTCGCATCTACACTTGCAGATGAGAAGGAGCAGAGCATGCCGATCGAGCAGCATGACCCAGGCTTGGCACGCATTGTGGCCCCAGGGCAGGAGGTCGAAGAACTGGCCAGCGGATTCGGGAATGACCAGGGTCCTGCTGAGGGGCCAGTGTGGTGGCACGAAGGCGGGTATCTGCTGTTTAGCGATATCGGCAATAATCGGCGCATGCAATGGACGCCAGGGAAAGGCGTTACCATCGCGCACGAACCCACCAATGGGGCGAACGGTCTGACCCGCGATCGACAGGGGCGGTTGGTAGCCTGCGAAGGTGGGGCTCGCCGGGTGACCCGCATCGAGCCGGATGGCAGTATCACCGTGATGGCGAACCAGTATCACAGCCGACACCTGAATCGACCTAATGATGTGGTGGTGAAATCCGACGGCAGTATCTATTTCACCGATCCAGGGGTGGGTCGCGTCGAATCCGAATTGGACTTCTGCGGGGTCTATCGTGTCTCTCCTGATCGAGAATCGATTCACCTGCTGGTACGGGATTTTGTTCTCCCCAATGGCCTGTGCTTTTCCCCAGACGAGAAGATCCTGTACATTAATGATTCCCGCCGTCGTCACATTCGAGCCTTCGATGTGGAACCGACGGGGTTGCTGGCGCTGGCCACGGACCGGGTCTTTTGCGCCATGACCGGTGAGCAACCGGGAAACCCAGACGGCATGAAAGTTGACCAGAAGGGCAATGTCTACTGCACTGGACCTGGTGGCGTCTGGATCCTCGACAATGCCGGGAAGCATCTAGGGACGATCCCGACCCAGGAGACGACCACAAACATAGCCTGGGGAGATGATGACTGGTCGACATTGTACTTCACCACCCGGCACACCCTGGCGCGTCTGCAGCTGAAGATTCCAGGGGTTCCGGTGCCGCGCGGGACTGTCTAGAAGTTTTCCTCATTCTTGCCGTATTGTGGCCCAGGAGTGTCCTGGGTGTGTGGTGTGTGCGGATGTGCGTGCCCCGTCCCGCACATCGAGGTCGATCGTGCATCCGACTGGCTCGCATGGGTCCTTGCAGGAGAGGGGCAGAATTCCATTGGTCATCCCTCGGCAGTCTGGTAGAATATGTTTGGTTGCTTGTCCCGATGCGACACACTCATGAAGGAGGCTTGACACGGTGAGATATCCAGAAGAATTTATCGGACCGATGCGGCAGGAACTGACGCGACTGGGCGTGCAGGAAACACGGACCCCTGAGGACGTTGACGCCGTGCTGGGGCCACATGGCGGCACCGTAATGATGGTGATTAACTCGATGTGTGGGTGTGCAGCCGGCCGTGCCCGCCCGGGGATTGCGCTGTCGTTGCGACATTCCATATTGCCTGAAAAAGTGGCAACGGTGTTTGCCGGCGGTGATTTGGAGGCAACCGCGCGCGTGCGCGAGTATCTGCATGACTATCCGCCTTCCTCGCCATCGGTGGCGCTGTTCAAAGATGGCAAGCCCGTATTCATGTTGCATCGGCACCAGATTGAACAGCGGGATGCCACCGAGATCGCCAAGTTCCTCACGGAGGCCTTTGACCAGTTCTGCGTGAAGCAAGCTTCGGAGAAGATCTCCTAGCTGTAGCGGCCCGCAAACAGCGATTTGCAAGCCTACAGACACGGGCGCTTCCCGGCTCACATGCGCTGCAGATACAAGATACGTGTTCCTGGCGAGGCGTGTGTGTCATCTCCAGGCCCTGCTCTCGTCTCAACAGCCCACAGTGTCCGGCGAAAACTACCCTTTTCCCCGGACACTTGGAGCTGGGATCTGCCGATTCTGCTTGCATCATATGCGTGCAATAGGCTGCACCATGAGGCTTTTGCCAGATACCGCAGGAGATGAGAACCAGCGAGGCCTATCTCCGTTTTAGCTCGCCCCCTTCATAGCTCACGTGCAGGACTTCCTGAAAGATTGGGCGAATAGCTGAGGACTCCGCAGAGGTGAGATTGGGCAGGGCCAGCAGGGTCGGGATAAGATTGGGTACCCGCAGCGGTAAGCCTCGTGATGAGAGTCTGTGTGATGAATTGTGGGCGCGGCGACCGCAGGAGTATAGACCAGTAAGGGGAGGGGTATGAGGGAGGCGGAGGGCGACCGGCTAGACTGCATCCCCCCCTTCATGCGAGAACCACGGGTTCCACAGGAGGGCCAGACTGAGCGGGCTCCATGTCAGACAGGAAATGTGAGTGTGAAGCACGTCCCGCCCTCGCGCGCTAATGTAATGGTTCCTTGTAGTTGCTTGGTCAACAGGCAGGCCACTTGGAGACCCAAAGACTCTGTCTTATGAAAATCCACGCCTTCGGGGAAGCCAATTCCCGTGTCATGGATGGTCACGGTCAGCTGCCCAGCCGGGATGGCCCGAATGGTGATCGTCACATCCCCCGACTGCTGGCCTGGAAAGGCATGCTTCAAACAGTTAGAAATCAGCTCATGACATAGCAGCCCACAGGGGACTGCCGAATTGACATCCAGCAACACCTCGTCGGCCTGGATTGAGAGGTGAACCCGCTTAGGATCGATGTGATAGGACCCGAACAGCTGCTTAGCCAGTGCCTCAAGATAATGTGCGAGCTTGATCCGCCCCAGGTTCCGGGCTTGATACAGCAACTCGTGGACCAGGGCCATAGCGCGAATGCGCTCCTGACAGTCCTGGAAGATCGCCTGAATGTGTGGATCCTGCAGGGACGCTGACTGCAAATTCAGCAGACTAGCGATAACCTGGAGGTTATTCTTGACCCGATGGTGCAACTCTCGTAAGAGTACCTGGGCCTGGCCTAACGCCTCCTGCAGGGCAGTATTCGCCTGGGCGAGCTCCGCGGTCTGCTCCTGAACCCGCTGCTGTATCGCCTTGTACGCTCGTTGCTGCTCAGAGTTATCACGCAGGAGCCACCGGAGGCCGATCACCTGCCCGTGGACATCGCGTGCTGGAGCCACACTACACACGGCCGGAAAGGCGGCTTGACGCCAGGGCTGAAAGGGTACCTCCCACATTCGCACCTCAGCGCTGTTCTGCAAGCAGGCTATCTGCGCCCGGAAGCCTTGGCGCGCCTCGGGCGCGACAAAGACCGCCAGTGGGATGCCAGCCAACTGGTCTGGCACGACATGGAGTAGAGTAGCTGCAGCCTGGTTGGCCTCTTGGATGAGCCCATGGAGGTCGGTCACCAGGTAGCCGTCGGGCGCGAAGGTAAACAACTCCCGGTACCGCTGCTGTTCGTGCATGGCGACCTGCTGGGTCTGTGTAAGCGCTTCATTAACTGTGTGTAATTCTTCAAAGGCCACCGCCACTGCTTCCATAGCCTCATCGAGGGCGGGCGGAGGCGGCTTATCGCCTGCCTGGTAGTAGGTGAGTGCGACGACTGCTTGGCGGAGCATCTCAATCTCGGCCGTGTAGTCGTGGGGAGATGGATGCGGGGTCTTATGATGGCCTCTCATAGGACATCCTTCCTATTCGATGCATAGACTAGAGGGGCTGATGGACAGCGGCCGGGAGTCTATCGGTGGATTTGCTGCCCTCCGTTGGTCACGCGAGACATCAAATCAACTCATATCTATTCTCTCATAATCATCCATCTACTGTAAATATCTTTATATCTATAATGTATACCTAGGATATTAGAGACTATCTTATCGGAGTCGAGGCTTGCCTCTGGTCAGAATGTTGGTCGAGGGCGACCTATAGCCGAGAGGCCCTCTACAAGCCCTAAGGCTGTTCGCTGCATCTCTAATTATGCTCGATCACCCACAGATCGGCGTTACTGGGGATCGTTCCACAATCGCAAGAAATCTCGCTCGTGGCGGCTCCGACCCCAGCTCCCAGCCGGTTGCTTACCATCCTTGTTCTATACGTACTTGCAATCAGCGCTGCTCTAGTTGCCGGTTCGATAATTGGCTTCATCAGTGGCTTGTCGTTTTTGGGGTTACAGTTCTTCGCCCTTGTGTTGCGTTTGCAATAGGTAGTAGTTTCTAGGATGTTGGTTGGCCAAGACGCGCCCACTCAAGCCGCGTGGTGACTCTCTCCTCTAAGGCTTTGACGTCCTCCTTGGTGGCCGTAGTCTTGAGCCCTTCGTTGATCATCTCGGCGAGCCTTTCGATTGTCATCTTCTTTTGTGCCATAGCTCCATAACTTACTTAGTTCACGCTGAAAAATGACATCGTCTGGCTTTCGCCCTCTTTGATCCCGATTCCTCATGACCAACTGCGAGCCGGAAAGCCCCTGGGTGAGGGGGCTACTCCCCTTAGGCAGCGCGGCGATGTGCTCCCTGGCCAACCAGGCGGCGCTGGTGGAGCAGACGGCCCCATGTCTTCGTGTTCCAGGCCAGCACGGCCCAGCTGACATTCATCTGGTCACCTGCAAACCCCTTGTACCGACAGCGAGCCATGCGAGGGTCGGCTCTGAGATGACTGAGCACCGACTGGCTATGTGCGCGCAAGCGTTGCAACCGCTTGAACCAGGCCGTGTCGGCGTCAGGATAGGGGGTCTTGCCAGTGCGGGAGATACTCAGGTGCGAGAGCCCCGAAGTCCCCAACCGTGCCCGATCAGCTTCCGGATGGTGAACCCCCCGGTCCCCGGCCACTTCCGGGGGCGGCTGGCCAAACACCTGGCTCCAACTCCCGATGGCGTCCGGCAGCGTCTCGGCATCGGCAATATTGCGGGCGTACTCGGTATGGGTGATGATAACGCACTGGCGGTCGATCGACACCCTCCCCTGACAGCCATATGCCGTAGGCGTGGCGCGCTGGCCTTGGCAGATCGACACCACGTGCGGCTCATGCAGACTCAACACCTTGTCCGGGGCATGTCGGCCCTGGAAGCGCTCAGCATGCTGCGGGATGACTCGCCCAACCCGCTCCGCGGTGGGCTGGAGTTGAGCTCGCAGGCGCTGCACGCCGCATGGCTCCCAGCTTGCCGTGTATCTGGGCCAGCACGCGGGGCATCCGCCGCCGCACGGGCTGGGCCATGGCCGACAGCTGGCGGTTCGCCGCTTGCCTCCGCGCCAGCCGGTCTTTGCCCAGTTTCATGGCGGCCAGCACGACCCGCTTGACGGCGCGCGTGCAGCTGCGCAGCCCCTGTGCCACCACCACGCCGCCGGCCTGCGCCTGGTCGATCAGCTTGCGCAGCTTCCGCCGTCCTTGATCCAGCAAGACGGTGTCGGTGGGATAGGCGAGGTGTTTTTCCTGGGCCGTCATATCGGTGACCAAGCTGCGACCTTTGATCACGTGCTCCCGGGCCAACTGCTGCGGCGCCACTTGCTCCAGGGCGTGGGTGCCCTCGGCCCCCAGACGCTGGCGCCACTTGGTCAGCGTCGAGGGGTGGAGAAAGGGGACCGGCTCCCCTTTGAGCGCGCTTAGGTCGGCCGTGGTGGCCGGCATGCTCGATGGGTTGTGATGATTCTCTTTCATATTCAAATTAAAGCGATTTTTTCAACAAAATCAACCATGACAACATAAGAGAGTGTCGCGGGCACCGGCGAGCGGAGTGCTCCTGAGCGAAATTCATTGACTTATATCGAAGACCGACATTGAGCAGGTGCTTAAAGAGTAAGAACCGTTTATCCTCCACTCCTACATCAGCCAAGTGGTGACGGCCGATGCCCACGCCCAATCGGCGGCGGGTGAGGCGATCACGCGGCCCCGCCGGGTGCATACGGTCCGTCATGACCAGGGCACAACGGCCCGGACCGAACGGATTGCGACGGAGGTCATCGGGATCCCGGGCTTGACGAGTTACGCCCAGCATGGGACATCCGAGCATGGGCGCCAGCACAACCGCCGGGACCTTCAGCCCTACCCCATCAACGCCATCGTGGTCCGCAAGTGGGACAATCGAGACGATGGGCCAGGCGGTACAACGGGGTTTCTGACCAATGCCTCGGTGCGGCGACCCTTGCAGCCTTTTGATGACGATGACGATCGCAGCCTCATCGAGAAGTGCTGTCTCAAGGAAGCCCTACAGCAGTGGGACTTGGGCCATCCGCCGCAGAACACCGAGCGGGCGGTGCGGATGCATGTGGTGTTCACCCTGTTGATGTTTGCCCTGGCGACCGCGTATCGGCTGCAGGGTGAGCACGAGGCGCTGGGGGAGGCACCCCTGGGCTGGCAGCGCTGGCGGCGCCAGCTCCGCGAGCAGACTCGGGACATGGTGATCGTGTTTGCCCAAGGCGCCTATGGCATCTTTCATATGGCCGAATACTCCATGCTGTTGGGGGGGAAGCTCAAAGATGTACTGCCAGGCATCGGCACACTTCCGGAAGTCTTGGCCAAGTATAGGCTGACTGCGCATGGATAGCTCTTATGTTGGAATCTCAGGATATTCTTCTCCTTTCTTTGACTTGTCTCGCGGGAACATGGTAAGCTGGCGGCAGAATAGCGGTGCAGTCAAGGCGCGGGTGCCGTGGCACAGCTTCCCAGCGCTTGGCCGCTACAACCATGATCCTGGCGCGGAGAGATGGACGTCACGGGCTACACGATGCAGATCCCCAGGCGAATCCGCTCGAATGACTGGCTTGAACAGGGTGGCGAGGTCGTCCTCCGTGAGTGGTGTATGGTGCTTCTGGAGGCTGCGGAGCTGACATGTTCGATCGGTGTGACGGCGGCCTACCCGTAGGAAATCGTGGAGCAGCACTTCGCAGAGAGCTTCGAGCCCATCTAGATTTTTTTGCAGGTCGTCATGTTGAAGGAACATCACGGCCTGCAGGAGACGCTCGTATGGTCGATCACGAGCAAGCCACCGCTGATCTCCGGTTCGATAACCCTACAAGAGGCCGGCAAGCGGACATCGTCTCGAGGCAGGTGATCTCGGTGCGACAGGGCATGTGGTGCCGGCAGCGGGATCAGCTCGTCTCCGAGGAGCCTATGGAAATTCAGGTGGGCGGCCCCGACCAGGACATGATGAGCCTGGCGGTGACCATGCGGACGCCGGGACACGATGGCGAGCTGGCCATGGGATTCTTATATGCCGAGGGCTTGATCGGCTCACACCACGATATTCTGGCTGTGCATGGGGGTGACTACTCTGAAGTCGGTCATACCTGTAATATTGTCGAGGTGCGCCTAGCTCGGCCCTTCGATCTCACGGCCGTGAAGCGCCACTTTACCGCCACTTCTAGCTGTGGGCTGTGCGGCAAAGTGTCCATTCAGCAAGTGGCCATCCACTGTCCTCCAGTGGCGCCAGGTCCTGTGGTTGATAGCTCGGTCTTGACGCCACTCCCCGGCGCCTTGCGCCAAGCCCAACAGGTCTTCGAGCAGACTGGCGGGCTACATGCAGCTGGCCTGTTCGATCAGACGGGTCGGCTGCTCTCGCTGCGGGAAGACATCGGCCGGCATAATGCTGTGGACAAACTCATCGGACAGATGTTGCAGGCAGGAGAAGTACCTCTGAGGAATCGCCTGCTGCTGGTTTCCGGTCGTGTCAGCTTCGAGATCGTGCAAAAAGCCGCGATGGCAGGGGTGCCGATCCTATGCGCCGTCTCGGCCGCGTCAAGTCTGGCCATCGAAGCCGCGCAGCATTTCAGGATGACGCTTGTGGGCTTCCTGCGCGACCAGAGCTTCAATATTTATACCCATCCAGAGCGCATTGCGCTCAATCGCTCCAAGGAGAAGCATAGCGATGAAACGGTCATACGTCCGACTGACAGAGCCTCTGGTACGTGATCATGGCCGCTTGCGGCCGGCGACCTGGGAGGAGGCTTTGGATCGCGCTGCTGAAGGATTCGGCGTGGCCGTGGAACGGTATGGACCGCGGGCGTTCGGCCTGTTCAGCTGCTCGAAGGCCACTAATGAGATGAACTTCATGGCGCAGAAATTCGCCCGGGTGGTCATCGGCAGCAACAATATCGACAGCTGCAACCGGACCTGACACGCTCCGAGCGTCGCCGGGCTGGCGGCGGTATTCGGAGCGGGAGGGGGCACCAGTTCGTACCGGGAAATCGAGGATACGGATGTGATCCTCTTGTGGGGATCGAACGCGCGTGAGACTCACCCGATTTTCTTTCACCATCTCGTGAAAGGTGTGCGCCGTGGCGCCAAGTTGTATGTCATCGATCCGCGCCGAACCAGTTCAGCGGCGTGGGCTGATGGCTGGTTAGGCCTGGAAGTGGGGTCGGACATCGCCCTCGCCAACGCCATCGGTCGCGAAATCCTTGTCGCAGGGCTGGCCAATGAGCCATTCATCGCACAGGCCACCGCTGGCTTTGAGGCCTATCGCGCCAGCGTTGAGCCCTACACACTCGAGTATGCGGAACGCGAAACTGGGGTGCCAGCGGCGCTCATCCACGAGCTCGCGCACACCTATGCCAAAGCCGATCGAGCGATGATTTGCTGGACCCTCGGCATCACGGAACATCATAACGCCGTAGATAATGTCGTCGCCCTCATCAACCTGGCCCTGCTGACAGGGCACGTCGGCCGCTATGGCTCAGGGCTCAATCCGCTGCGCGGCCAGAATAATGTCCAGGGCGGCGGCGACATGGGGGCGCTACCCGACCGCCTGCCCGGCTTCCAGCACGTGGAGGACGATGAGCTGCGAGCCAAGTTCGAGGCGCTCTGGGGCAAGCAGATCCCGCCGAAGCGTGGCTGGCATCTCAGCGACATGTTCGAAGCTATGGAACGTGGCGAGCTGACGGCACTATATGTCATTGGCGAAAACCCGGCGCAGTCGGAGGCGGATGCCACGCGGGCCCTCCATTTGCTGGGTGACCTGGAGCATCTCGTGGTGCAGGATATGTTTCTGACGGCCACGGCGGAACTGGCACATGTGGTGTTGCCCGCGGCGGCAAGCTGGTGCGAATCCGAGGGAACGGTAACGAATAGCGAGCGTCGCGTCCAGCGAGTGCGCAAAGCCCTCAATCCACCGGGTCAGGCGCGGGACGACCTGGCCATTCTCTGCGACCTTGCGCGTCGACTGGGTCATGACTGGGGAGCGCCGACGGCCGAAAGCGTCTGGGACGAATTGCGTCGCCTCAGCCCCAATCACGCCGGCATGAGCTATCAACGCCTTGAACAGCTGGGCGGCCTGCAGTGGCCCTGTTATGATGAGCACCATCCAGGTACGCTCTTTCTCCATGCCCGCCTGTGGGAAGAGCCTATACAGGGGCCAAGAGCGCCATTCCATGCCGTCGAGCATGATCCTCCCGTGGATCGCACCGATGCGCACTATCCCATTCGCCTCACCACTGGGCGACGACTGGATTCCTATAATACCGGTGTGCAGAGTGGGAGGTATACTTCGCCGTTGCGGCGCAACGAAAGCCTCGACCTCTCACCCGAGGATGGCCAAGGCTATGATATTTGCGAGGGGGAATGGGTACGGGTCAGCTCGCGTCGGGGATCGATTCTGGCGCCGGTGCACTTCGATTCGGGCCTGAGGCCTGGCCTGGCGTTCATGACCTTACACTTTCAGGATGAAGTGGCCACCAATCTGCTGACGATCGATGCTACCGACCCCAAATCCGGCACGGCGGAATTCAAGGCCACCGCCATTCGTGTGGACAAGATCGCGTCCAGACACGACTAGAGGAGGCAGGGGCTGCCGGTGGCCGGCAGCTCTGAGGCCAGGAGACACCGGCATGGATTTACGCTTGCACCCCGCTCCCGCCACTCCCGAAGAACAGGCGGCGGTGGATGCGCTCTTGGGATCATCCGCACCCGAGCGAGCAGAGGGGATGAGGCATGCGGCTGGAGGTGGGCAGGCAGCTCGGGAACGGCGTCATCTGCTCTTGCCCGCCTTATGGGCTGTGCAGGCACGCATGGGCTGGATCAGTCCTGCAGCACTCAGCTACATCTGCGAGCGCCTGACCATACCACCTGCCGAAGCCTACGGCGTGGCCAGCTTTTATGCCCTCCTGGCACTCTCACCACAACCACTCGTCGTCGTGCACATGTGCGAAGATCTCGCCTGTATGGTCAATGGGGCCGACGAAATCCGTGCTGCGCTGGAGCATCGCCTCGGCCCGGCGGGTACGCCGACGGCAGATGGGCGTGCGACCTGGCATCCCAGCCCTTGTCTTGGCCTGTGCGAGCGCCCACCAGCCGCACTCTACATCGCGGCGGGAGAAAAGCCGCAAGAAGAGGCGTTCGCTCCGACGGTGGCTACAGATCTCATGCAGCTTCTCCACGAACTGTCCGCTCCTAAGCCGCCACTACAGCTAATCCCCCAAGCTGGCGATGCCAACCTGCGCCTCCTGCGCAGAGTCGGACGGGTTGATCCCACTAGCCTGGACGCCTATCGTGCCCATGGTGGCTATGCAGCCTTGCGCCAAGCCATCGAACTGGGGCCAGAGGCGATCATCCGGGAGGTAAACGACGCCAAACTGCTCGGCCGGGGCGGGGCAGCGTTCCCCACGGGTCGGAAATGGGAGGCGGTGGCACGCGCGGCGGTGCGGCCTCATTATCTCGTGTGCAACGCTGACGAGTCGGAACCAGGAACCTTTAAGGATCGCCTGTTGATGGAAGAAGATCCCTTCGCGCTTCTGGAGGCGATGACCATCGCCGGCTTTGCCACCGGTTGCGAGCAGGGCTACCTGTATATTCGGGGTGAGTATCCGCTGGCGGCCAGGCGTCTCACCAATGCGATCGTGCAGGCGCGAGCCCGAGGATTGCTAGGCGCAGAGGTGATGTCCCAAGGGTTTCGCTTTGACATCGAGTTGCGGCGTGGAGCTGGTGCCTATATTTGCGGTGAAGAAACCGCCTTGCTGAACTCCATCGAGGGCTATCGTGGCGAGCCGCGCAACAAGCCACCGTTCCCCGTGCAGGTGGGGCTGTTCGGCAAACCGACCGTGGTGAATAATGTTGAGACCCTGATCAACGTGCTGGAGATCATTCGTCACGGGGGAACGACCTTTGCCTCCATCGGCACTCCGGCTTCAACGGGCACCAAGCTCTTCTGCGTGTCTGGCTGCATCGCGCGCCCAGGTGTCTACGAGGTCCCTTTCGGCACGACCCTGCAGACATTGCTGGACCTGGCAGGTGGCTTGCGACAGGGACGCGCGCTTCAGACCATCCTGTTGGGTGGAGCGGCTGGCACATTTCTCACCCATGAGCAGCTCGACACGCCGTTGACATTCGAGGGCACGCGCGCCATCGGTGCCACCCTCGGCTCGGGTGCCGTCATGGTGTTCGATGACAGCATCGATATGAAAGCAGTCCTGTCGCGGATCGCCGCTTTCTTCCGGGATGAGTCGTGCGGGCAGTGCGTCCCCTGCCGCATTGGGACAGTGCGCCAGGAGGAATGGCTGCATCGACTGATCGATAGCCAGTTGCTGGGCTCGCTCCATGATGAACTGGCCCTGCGTGCCGACATCGCACAGGTCATGCGCGACGCTTCGATCTGTGGTCTGGGGCAGACGGCCCCCAGTGCCATCGAATCCGCCATTGCCCAGCTTAAATATTTCACCCCAGAGGAGGCATCATGAGAGGGGACGCGCCCGGTCGCACCGCTCGCGACATCGAATTGAGCGTCGATGGGGATTCGATCCGGGTGCCAGAAGGGACGACCATACTCGAGGCCTGTCGGCGCCAGGACATTGACATCCCGACATTGTGCTATCTGGAGAATCTGACCCCGGTCAATGTCTGCCGTGTCTGCGTGGTCGAAGTCGAAGGCTCGCGGATCTTGGTACCCGCCTGTTCGCGGCAGGTCGAGTCGGGCATGGTCGTGCAGACCGATTCCGCGCGCGTCCGCCTGAGCCGGCGGATGGTACTGGAATTCCTGGCCTCCGCGGTTGATCTGTCGTTGGCCCCGACGGTGCAGGACTACCTGCAACGCTACCAGGCTCGCCCTGAACGCTATGGGCCTCCAGAGGCCCCGCGTCAACGCGAGCTCCAGCGGGTAGGACATCATCACCAGCCTTTGGAGAGGACCGCCGCCAGTGTGTCACAGCCTCCAAAGCTCGATAACGACCTCTATGTGCGGGACTATTCACGTTGCATCTTGTGCTACAAGTGCGTCGAGGCCTGTGGTGTGGATGCTCAGAACACCTTTGCCATCGCCGTCGCCGGGCGCGGCTTCGAGGCGCAGATCTCGACCGAGTTTGCGGTGCCGCTGCCGGAGTCAGCCTGTGTGTATTGCGGCAACTGCATTGGTGTCTGTCCCACTGGAGCTCTCATGCCGCGCCGTGAGCATGAGATGCGCCGCGCCGGCACCTGGAATGAGGCGCAGCAGACGCGCACCGATACCATCTGCCCATACTGTGGGGTCGGGTGTACCTTAACGCTCCACGTCCAGGACAATCAGATTGTGAAGGCGACCTCTCCTCTCGAACACGATATCGGCCATGGCCACCTGTGTATCAAAGGACGGTTTGGCTGGGAATTTGTGCAGGCTGACATCAAAGGTGCCGTCGACAAATGATGCGCGGCACTGCAGAAAACATCCTCCGATAAGACTGGTCCCCATGGTTACGCTAGCGCATTGGCTTCGGAGGCTGGGGGTAAGCCAAACCATCCGGTAGCGCCCATCTCGCTGAAATGTTGATCCCGCTAGTTTTCCTGGCAGCAGCTTTTTGATCCAATCTGCTCGACAACCACCTCTCGATCACCACATCGATGATCACCAAGTCTGCAGACGCGTGCGTCACACCCCGGAACACCCTATGCGAAGGGCAGGGGAGCCGGCCACGTCGGCGGGGGTACCTATCATTGTCCTGGTGCCGGAGGTCGGGATGGTCTATAAGGTTGACTCAACATCGATGCGCAAGTTTATAAGGATGACCCAGGTGGGGGATAGGACATGCGACGAATAGCGATCACAGTGGCAATCACGGGTGTCGTCGCCGGGCTGATTGTGCTAGGGCTTACCACTGGTTTTCTGGTGGATTGGGCCTGGTTTTCAGCTATCGGCTATTTGCCGGTCTACTGGACGATTCTCGGCGCTCAAACACTCCTCTTCCTAGCCACCTTTGGAGGCTCTGCCACCCTGTTGTGGGTGAATGGCTTCATCGCCTACCGATTCGCCAGGTCACGTCGGCGTGGGGCTCGCGTCGATGGGGCTGGGGCGTCGACGCGTGTTCAGACCCTCCCGGAGCTGTGGGAGCTCACGAGTCGGCGTCTCCCATGGCCCCTCGTCATCGGAGGGAGTGCCATCATCTTAGGGCTCCTAGTGGCCGCTGGAGAGGTGAGTAATTGGGAGGTGGTCCTGCGCTTCATCCATCAAGTCCCGTATGGGCACAGTGATCCATTATATGGCAAGGATCTAGGCTTTTACCTCTTCTCCCTACCCGCGTTTCTCTCTCTGAAAAATTGGCTCCTGCTCATGCTCTTCTTCACTGCCGTCATGGCTGGAACGGTGTATGGGCTGAACGGCGGCATCGATTTCGACGACCAACGTTGGTCGATGTCTCCTACGGCGATCGCTCATGGCTCCGTCCTGCTGGCGCTCTTCTTCCTGGTGAAAGCCTGGTCCTACGGTCTGGACCGCTTTCTCCTACTCTACGGTGATAATGGGGTCGTGGTGGGCGCCAATTACACCGATGTCCATGTCGAGTTGCCCGTCCTCTGGTTGCTGGTTGGGCTAGCAGTGGTGGCAAGCCTGGCGTCGTTGGCCAATGTGTGGATGCGCACCTATAAGCTTCCCGCGGCTGCCGCTGTGCTGGTCTTCGGCAGCTCCCTGGTGTTCGGCCAGCTATTCCCGGCCCTGTATCAACGCATATTTGTGAAACCAAACGAGCTGCAGCTGGAGAAGCCCTATCTCCAGCACAACATTTCTCTGACGCAGCAGGCGTATAACCTTCAGCAGATCACCGTCAAACCCTTCCCCGCGGAGCAAAACTTAACCTTCCAGAAACTCCAGGACAATAAACCGACCATCGAGAACATTCGATTGTGGGACTGGCGGCCATTGATGGATACCTACGGTCAACTGCAGGAGATTCGGACCTATTACAAATTCCATGATGTGGATGTGGATCGTTACCGGCTTGATGGCACGTATCAGCAGGTCATGTTGTCGGCGCGAGAGTTGAAGTCAGCACTCCTCCCTCCTAATGCCCAGACCTGGGTGAACCGCCATGTGCTCTTCACCCATGGGAATGGGGTGGTCATGAGCCCGGTCACCCGCAAGAACCCAGAAGGACTGCCAACCTTCTATCTCCAGGATATCCCCACGGTCTCGACCGGAGGCCCGCCGATTCAAGAATCGCGCATATACTATGGGGAGGAGACCGATGGATACATCATCGTCAAGGCGACTACCCCGGAGTTTGATTATCCACAGGGGAAAGATAACGTCTACGGGATGTATACTGGAACCGGGGGGGTCCCCGTCGGCGGATTGGCGCGCAGGTCGCTCTTCGCCTGGTACTTCAAAGACCTGAACCTGCTGCTTAGCAGCTATATCACCGGCGACAGCCGCATCATGATGCGCCGCACCATTCAAGAGCGCATCCGCACGATCGCGCCATTCCTCCGTCTGGACCGCGATCCGTATCTCGTGATTAGCAATGGGCGGCTGTTCTGGATGCAAGACGCCTACACTACGAGTGCGTATTTCCCATACGCTCAGCCCTTGCGGGACTTAGGGTTGAACTATATCCGCAACGCCGTCAAGGTCATCATCGATGCCTATCACGGGACGGTTGATTTCTACGTCATGGACCCTGCGGATCCGATCATCACGACCTACCAACGGATCTTCCCGACGCTCTTCAAACCGTTTGCCGCCATGCCCGACGCGTTGCAACGACACATTCGCTACCCGGAGGACTTCTTCTTCATCCAGGCGCAATTGTATCGCACCTACCACATGGATAATCCCGAAGTCTTCTACAATCGAGAGGATCTTTGGCAGTTTCCCCGCGAACAGTCTAGCGATGAGACGGTCACAACGACCCCATACTATATCATCATGCGCTTGCCTGAAGAGCCGCAGGCGGAGTTTTTCCTGATGCTCCCTATGGTGCCGAGCAAGCGGGAGAATATGATCGCCTGGCTGGCAGCTCGCTGCGATCCGCCCGATTACGGCAAGCTGATCGTCTACGAGTTCCCCAAGGACAAGCTCGTTTATGGGCCATTTCAAATCGAAGCGCGTATCAATCAGAACCCGCAAATCTCCCAACAGCTCTCTCTCTGGAATCAGATGGGGTCGAGAGTCATCCGCGGCAATCTCCTCGTCATCCCGATCGAAAACTCGATTTTGTATATCTCACCCCTCTATCTCCGTGCCGAGACAGGCCAATTGCCGGAGTTGAAGCGAGTTATTGCGGCTTATGGTGATCAGGTGGTTATGGAAGAGACGCTCCCCGCCGCCCTGGCGGCTTTGTTCAGAGAAACCGCCCCACCTGCCCTGCTTCCCGAGGCACGGGCTAGCATGCCACTCGCAGGGCTGACTGCCGATCGGGCCCGAGAGGCGTTGAGCCATTATCAGCACGCCATGGAACAGCTGAAATCTGGCAACTGGAGTGGCTTTGGGGCTGAGTTAGAAGCGCTACGACAGCTTCTCGAAGAGGTCGGCGAATAGGACCGCCGCCTCACAGAGACGCAGATCGGTGCGCAACCCTGCCTTCTGGCTGAGGGCTGACCGCCAATAGTGCATGCACGCAAGGGGGCAAGTCACCGTGACAGCTTTGGTCAGGGGGAGCCTGGGCAGGGCTCAGAGCAGCGGTGTCCTGGATCTGACATAGGTGACAGCGAGCTTTGCCAACTTCCCCAGCCCTTCCCAGTCGATGGACCCCGCCTCACCCGCCAGTAGCCGAGTGAGGAGCAGGCCACCCCAGTAGAGACTCTCGCGCCTGAGGGTGTAGCGCAGGGCATAGGGGCGCGCCACCTCGAAGAGTTTGAAGTGCGGGTCGACCATCATCCCAATCCCTTCCAATGTCATCAGCGCGCGTAGGATGAACGTGAAGTGCGCCGGAATGCGCACCGGCAAGGCTGCAAGCATGGGTGTCAGCTCTAAGACCATGGTGTGGAGCGATACCTCACCGAGCGGCCGGCCTAGGTAGCGCCCCACAATGGCCGCAACGATCGGCGTCACGTGCGGGGCGGCCTCGGGGCTGATGGTTAGCAGGCCTAGATGCCTCATGTCATCAACCATCCCCGGGACATCGCGGGTGATGAGGTGGCCAAACGCCTCGAGGAGGGCCGATTGCAGTGTCCTCGGCAGCCGGCCGACCATGCCGAAATCGAAGAAGGCGAGGCGGCCATCGGCCATCACCCGCAGATTGCCCGGATGCGGGTCTGCATGAAAGAAGCCGTCCTCCAGCAGTTGTTTCAAGTATGTGCGCACGAGGTGTGTCACGACCTCCTTGGGATCATGGCCCGCCGCCGCGAGTTGGGCGGTCTCAGTTACCTTGAGTCCTGTGATGTATTCCATGACCAGGACCCGTCTGGTCGAGAGCTCGGGATAGATCCGTGGCACATAGACATCCCGCCATGAGGCAAAGTGCTTCCGGAAGATCGCGGCATGCTGGGCTTCCTGCACGTAGTCGAGCTCGATGAGAATCGTGGCCCGAAACTCCTCCAGCATTCCCAGCCAATCCAAGCCGCGGGGCAGGATCGACAAGCGCTCCAGCCTGCGGATGAGGCAGCGCAGGACCGCGAGATCCACCTCGATCCGGTTCACGAGCCTCGGCCGCTGCACTTTGACCGCCACATCCTGGCCGGTGTGTAGCCGCGCCCGATAGATTTGCCCCAGGCTAGCCGAGGCCACCGGAACCGGGTCAAAGCGCGCAAAAAGGGTCTCGGGGCTGGCCCCTAACTCCTGGGCAATGATCGTGCGGGCGTGTTTGGTCGGAAAGGGCGGAACGGCATCCTGTAGACTTGCTAGCGTTTGCAGATACTCTACCGGTAACAGATCAAGGCGCATGGCCAGCGTCTGTCCAAGCTTGATGAATGTCGGCCCGAGGGTTATGAGTTTGTCGCGGAGGACTATACCCTCACGGTGTCGCAAGTCCGATGGGGAAATGGTGTGGCGGCCGAACCAACCGCGGTGGTTGATCCAGATCCGCGCCGCGAAGAGTGCCAAGACAAGCACCAGATGTATGAGGCGCCAAGCGCCCTGCAGGCCAAGAGATGCCTGGGCGGCGCCGGCCTCGGCGGTGTGGGGACCGTCATCGGCGACCTCGAGAATTCTCAGGTGTTGCGCCATAGATCATCGGCTCCTTACGGTTGCGGCTGCCGGAGCGCGATTGTCGGCGCTCGCGGGGTAGGCCGGGGCTAAGAAACTATGTCAATCACGGGTGAGTCGTGACCATCGCCGGATCCAAATCAATGCACAAATCAGTTGCAGCAAGCCTAAGTAGTGACGAGCTTGTTTGTCCTATCGCATCAGCCGCCCATGCTATTTGGACAGCCATGCCAGTGTGCGTTCCACCACACTTCCCAGCTGCCGTTGGTGTCGATCTGTCGACAGTGTGCCCATCTACCGACATCCGACCCTTGGCACTGGGTCCTCGTTGCCAGGTTCCACTGGCTCCATCTCTTGACCCCCAGGCCGTTCCCGCGCGCCGACAGACCCCGAAGGCGTTGGCACAGGAATTGCCCTGCCTAGAGGCAGACCAGAGGGCAGGCCATGCTGAAGATCACGCGCCTTCTCCGAGCTGCTCTCATGCTCCTCTGGACGCATTCTAACATATCTCCCTGACACGCTTGCCTCAACCCTTGCAGACGTAGAAACGCTGGCAATCATCAGATTCGATCCATAGCAATGGAAGACCTGCCCAGCCGAGGTGGGTGAGCTGGGCGTGGACGCGGATAGACAGCGGGAAGATCGATTTTTACAAAATCTTGATGCTGCAGGGCCTTCTTTTGACTACCTTCTGACTTGCTTCGCGCTACAGTGACTCTTCGATCACAGGGCTGTGTCGAAGACCATGTTTGTGGGGGGGATTTTACATGCTCGATGTCTTTTTTCTGATCCTGACAGTGATCTTTTTTGCCGGCTGCCTGGCCTATATCGTGGGCTGTGAGCGGCTCTAGCGGGAAACCCATGGCGGAGGGAAAGACATGCTTCTGGATTATCTGCTGGGCGGTATGGTCACGCTCGGCTTGCTGGTCTATCTCGTCTATGCGCTGTTGCGGCCCGAGCGATTCTAGGGGGAGAGTGCGATGACACTGAATGGTTGGTTGCAAATCGCCCTGTATGTCGGGGTCCTTTTGCTGTGCGTCAAGCCCCTGGGACTGTACATGGCGCGCGTGTTCAACGGGGAGAGGACGTTCCTCGATCCGGTAATGCGGCCGGTCGAGCGTCTCATTTACGCGGTCAACGGGGTGGACCCACGGCAAGAGCAGCATTGGACGACGTACACGGCGGCTATGCTGCTGTTCAGTCTGGCGAGCTTCGTGCTCCTCTATGCCCTGCAACGGCTGCAGCACGTGCTGCCGCTGAACCCGCAGGGCTTTGATCCCCCTTCGCCTGACTCGGCCTTTAACACGGCCGTGAGTTTCACCAGCAACACTAATTGGCAGTCATACTCGGGCGAAAGCACGATGAGTTATCTGTCGCAGATGGCCGGCTTGACGGTGCAAAACTTTCTGTCGGCTGCGGTAGGCATCGTCCTGGCCATCGCGCTGATTCGCGGCTTCTCACGCCGTTCGGCGCAGACAGTGGGTAACTTCTGGGTCGATTTGGTGCGGACCACCCTGCGGATCCTGCTGCCGCTGTCGTTTATTTTCGCCCTTGTATTGATCTGGCAAGGAGTGCCGCAAAATCTGCAGAAGTATGTTGATGCGACCACAGTGGAAGGTGCCTCGCAGACGATCGCGCAGGGGCCGGTGGCTTCACAAGAAGCCATCAAGATGCTAGGAACCAACGGCGGTGGCTTTTTCAACGCCAACTCGGCGCATCCCTATGAGAACCCGACGCCGCTATCGAATTTCTTCGAAATGCTGGCGATTTTTGTGATCGGAGCAGCGTTAACTTATACGTTTGGCCATATGGTTGGCGATACCCGTCAGGGTTGGGCCCTCTTTGGCGCGATGATGGCGGTGTTCTTGATGGGCCTAGTCGTGGCCTACTGGGCCGAGTCGGCCGGCAACCCGGCGTTCGACCGCCTGGGGATCCAAACAGCCGCCAACGCCACGCAGGGCGGCGGCAATATGGAGGGCAAAGAGGTCCGCTTTGGGCTCGCCAACTCGACGCTGTGGGCGACGGCGACGACCGATGCATCAAATGGCTCGGTCAACTCTATGCACGACTCCTACACGCCGATCGGCGGCATGGTGCCACTGTTCAACATCATGCTCGGCGAGGTGATCATCGGCGGGGTGGGCTCCGGCCTGTACGGCATGCTATTGTTCGCCATCGTGGCAGTGTTTATCGCCGGCCTGATGGTTGGGCGGACACCGGAGTACCTCGGCAAGAAGATCGAGGCCAAGGAAGTGAAGATGAGCGTGCTCGCCCTCATTCTCATCCTGCCGCTCAGCATCCTGGGCTTTACCGCGCTGGCCAGCGTCCACCCGGAGGGGCTGAAGGGGCCGTTAAACGCTGGTCCGCATGGCTTCAGCGAGATCCTGTATGTCTTTACCTCGGGAACGGGGAACAACGGCAGCGCCTTTGCGGGGATCAGCGCCAACACCTTCTTCTACAACCTGACGAATGGCCTCTCGATGCTGTTCGGGCGGTTCCTGTTCATTGTGCCGATGATGGCCGTGGCCGGCTCGCTGGTCAACAAGAAAATCGTCCCTGCCTCGGCTGGTACGTTCCCCACCACCGGCAGTCTATTCATCGCTCTGCTGGTCGGCGTCATCTTGATCGTGGGCGGGTTAGTCTATTTTCCGGCTTTGGCGCTGGGTCCGATTGTCGAGCACCTCATGATGATGGCTGGAAAATTATTCTAGGGAGGGTCTCATGGCTGAGCGCGCACAAAAATTATCGCTGTTCGATCCCGCGATCGTGCGGCGGGCAATGCGGGATTCAGTGATCAAGCTCCATCCACGCACGCTGATGCGGAATCCGGTGATGTTCGTGGTCGAAGTCGTCGCCGCGGTGACGACCATTCTGTTCATCCGTGACCTGTTCGGGGGCACGGAAAGTCCGGCCTTTGTCGGGCAAATCGCCGTGTGGCTGTGGTTCACCGTCCTCTTTGCCAACTTTGCGGAGGCCATCGCCGAAGGACGCGGCAAGGCCCAGGCGGATGCCTTGCGGCGTACCAAGACACAGACCATGGCCAAGCGGCTGAACAATCCCGAGAGTCGGGACTATGAACTGGTCCCGGCGACCGATCTGGAACGTGGGGATCTGGTCATCGTCGAGGTCGGCGATTTCATCCCCGGCGACGGCGATGTCATCGAAGGCATCGCCTCCGTGGATGAGTCGGCCATCACCGGTGAATCGGCGCCGGTGATCCGTGAGAGCGGCGGCGATCGCTCTGCGGTCACGGGCGGCACCCGGGTCCTGTCCGACTGGCTCAAAGTGCACATCACCTCCAATCCTGGCGAAACCTTTCTGGACCGCATGATCGCACTGGTCGAAGGGGCCCAGCGGCAGAAGACGCCGAATGAGATCGCGCTGACCATCCTCCTGGTGGGCATGACCATCGTCTTCGTGTTGTCGACCTCCACCATCGAGTTTTTCGCCCTGTATGCGGGTGGGCCGGTGCCGGTGGTGATCCTCATCGCGCTTCTCGTGACGCTCATCCCGACCACCATCGGTGGGCTCCTCTCGGCCATCGGCATCGCCGGCATGGATCGCCTGGTGCGGTACAACGTCCTGGCCATGTCCGGTCGTGCCGTCGAGGCGGCTGGCGACGTCGATACACTGCTCCTCGATAAGACGGGCACCATTACGCTGGGCAATCGCATGGCCACCGAATTTGTGCCGCTGGCCGGGGTGAGCGACGCGGAGCTCGCCGATGCCGCCCAGTTGGCGTCGCTGAGCGATGAGACCCCGGAGGGGCGCTCCATAGTCGTCCTCGCGAAGGAGAAGTACCAGCTGCGCGGGCGCGAAGTGGCCGAGCGCAATGCCCAATTCATCCCGTTTTCGGCGCAAACCCGCATGAGCGGGGTCGATGTCAATGGCAATCGCATTCGCAAGGGGGCAATGGATGAGATCCTGGCGTTTGTCGCCGAGAAAAACGGCAGCCAGTATCAACCACCGCCTGAGTTATACCCGACCGTGGAGAACATCGCCAGGTCGGGCGGGACACCACTGATCGTGGCCAAGGATAGCCGCCTGCTCGGGGTGATCCATCTCAAAGACATCATCAAGGGCGGCATCCGCGAACGCTTCGCTGAGCTGCGGCGCATGGGCATCCGCACCGTCATGATCACCGGGGATAACCCCGTGACGGCGGCGGCGATCGCGGCCGAGGCCGGGGTCGATGACTTTCTGGCGCAGGCCACCCCAGAGGACAAGCTCAAGCTCATTCGTGATGAACAGGCCCAGGGCAAGCTGGTGGCGATGTGCGGTGACGGCACCAATGATGCGCCGGCCCTGGCGCAGGCCGACGTCGGCGTGGCGATGAATACTGGTACGTCGGCGGCCAAAGAGGCGGGGAACATGGTGGACCTGGACTCAAACCCCACCAAGCTCCTGGAGATCGTCGAGATCGGCAAGCAATTGCTCATCACCCGTGGCTCCTTGACCACGTTCAGTATCGCCAACGACGTGGCCAAGTACTTCGCCATCATTCCGGCCATGTTCGTGGCGACTTACCCTGAACTGGCGGCGCTGAACGTGATGCGGCTCGCGACGCCGCAGAGTGCCATTTTGTCGGCGGTGATCTTCAATGCCCTGATCATCATCGCCCTGATCCCACTGGCCCTGCGGGGCGTAGCCTATCGGCCGCTGGGGGCGGCGGCCATCCTGCGCCGCAACCTGTTGATCTACGGGGTGGGTGGGGTCATCATCCCGTTCATCGGCATCAAAGCCATCGACCTCATCCTGGTCGCGCTGCGCATCGCCTAGGAGCACACGTGACCGACACGCCTCGCAAACCAGCCTGGTGGATGCTCTATGCAGTCGTGCCCGTGATGGGTGGCCTGGTGCTCGTGGAAGTCCGTGCCTCGTTCTCACCCGGCTGGCACAAAGCCGTGCAGATCGGCATCATCCTGTTCGTGTACGGCCTGGTGTGGGTGTGGCTACGGGCCAACGATAGCGCCATGCTCCATGACAGCGCGAATCGTGCGCCCCTGTTCAGGGAGGCACGGGATGACAGAGATGCGGCCCAGCGTTCCGCACGCCGGTTACCAGAGAAGCATCTCACCCCAAGTCCGGGCCTCAGCGCAGCGCTGAGACCAAGCTCAACATTGGGATGCGTCAACCTCAGAGCACATAGAAGGGAGATCCGGAAATGCTCGCACAACTTAGACCGGCAATTATCTCACTCGTAATGCTGACACTGATCACGGGGCTTATCTACCCCCTGGCCGTCACCGGCTTGGCGCAAGTGCTCTTTCCCTACCGGGCCAATGGCAGCCTGATCGTTCGCAACGGCCAAGTCGTCGGTTCGGAGTTGATCGCCCAGAACTTCGCTGGGTCACAATACTTCCATCCGCGGCCCTCGGCGGCCGGTAAAGACGGTTATGATGCGACGTCATCGAGTGGCTCGAACCTGGGGCCCACAAGCCAAGCGCTGATCGATCGTATGACGGCGGCGGTGACAGACCTGCAGGCGGAGAACTCCAAGGCGCCCATTCCGGTGGACTTGGTGACCACCTCGGGGAGTGGGCTAGACCCTGATATCACGCCGGCGGCAGCCGACTTTCAGGTGCCACGCGTGGCTCAGGCGCGGGGTATGTCTGAGGAGCAAGTGCGGGCGCTGGTACGCCAGTACACCAAGGGCCGGCAGCTCGGCATCTTGGGCGAGCCGCGCGTCAATGTGCTGGCCCTCAATCTGGCGCTCGACGCTCAGCGATGAACTAGCGAGCCGACATGGGCCTCTTCCTCGTGAGGTGCAGCGCTTGGACGTTCGGGGGTAAATACCCCCAGACGACAGACCAGCATCGTTCTGCGATGTAACGAGGCGCATGGGACGACCATCGCTATCCGGCAGGTGTGCTATCTCCATAATATGGTGGAGCAGGACCATAGAGCTGTCAAGCACCTCACCCGCCGGATGCTGGGCTTCAAATCCTTCCCTTCACCTCGCCATTTCCGGTACATTTTGCGCAGGTCGTGCAGAAGCCGAGACTTGTGTCCCCACTTGAAATGACAGCGTCTTCCACAGAGATGCATGGGAGGCGATCACGGCGCTGTCCGAGGAGACCCGCATGAGAATGATCCCCCTGCTTTGCGTTCTGGTCATTGCTGCCCTCGTGTATAGCTGCAGCAATCCCTCCACCCCGGCCGGGTATGTCGGCTACGTGGTGAAGCAACCGATTGCCATCGGGCAGGATGCGTTCATCGCGACGCAAGATGGTCCGACCTCCACGGGACTCGGCTGGCGCCTGCGCGTGCTCAACGTGTCGGTGACCCCCTATACCTTTCGGGAACCATTCTTCGAGCAGGAAAGTATCTTGAGCCAGGATAACTTGAAGGTGGGATTCGAGTTGAGTGTCACCTGGCGGATCCGTCGCTCACAAGCCCGCGACTTTGTCGAACGGTTCACCACCCTGGGGCTGGGGGCCGAGCCCGAGAAAATTGTCCGCGTGGCCTATGACAATTACATCAAACAAGCCATCCG
>Ga0137403_10000284_pt1 | contig 64811 bp, 71 predicted proteins | sample CZOMad2_1_16fung_FD_122057 | JGI IMG/M metagenome (GOLD analysis project Ga0137403, IMG submission 122057) | Vadose zone soil fungal communities from Angelo Coast Range Reserve, California, USA - CZOMad2_1_16fungal (Hybrid Assembly) | ecosystem: Environmental > Terrestrial > Soil > Vadose zone...
AGCGCCGGCCTCGCGTGGGGCGTCTGCGCCTGTGTGGCGGTAGGGGTCGCTATTCCCTTCACCCCGCTCGCTCCCTGGCTCGGCTTCACCCCGCTGCCGCCACTGTTCTTCGCTATCCTCGGGACAATGATCGTGACGTACCTAGCCCTGGTGGAAATGGTCAAACGCTGGTTCTATCGCGTCTCGCCGATGTGAGCGCTGCCCCGTCGCCTGGGGACGCCGCGCCCCAGCTGTCATCCGACCGCCCCACACTCCACTCTGATGGATCTCGCCAAATGGCTGAATCAGCGATCTTCGGCCGTGGCACCCCGGTTGCTTCTGATAGAAGGTGACTGCCTCGCCCCAATGTCACGCGGCGAGGCAAAGGAGGAACGTATGCGAGCCATGCAGCCGTGGATGGGGATGACCAACCTCAAGCAGGAGCTCGACCGCTTCTTCGGCCCCTTTGGCGAACTGAAGCTGGACGAGTTCCCCGCGCTGGGCGACTGGGCGCCCAGCCTGGACGTCTCGGAGACGAAGGAGGCCCTGGTGGTCAAGGCGGAAGTGCCGGGGCTCGACCCCAAGGACATCCAGATCTCCCTGCAGGAGCAGTACCTGACGATCAAGGGTGAGAAGAGGGAGGAGAAGGCAGAGAACGACGAGCGGTATCACCGCGTCGAGCGGAGCTACGGAAGCTTCGCGCGTAGCGTCCGGCTGCCCGTCGGGGTGGACGGGAGCAAGGTGACAGCGGCTTTCAAGAATGGGCTGCTGACGGTGACGCTGCCCAAGACGTCGGCCGCCAAGGGCACCACCATTCCGATCAAGGCCGAGTGATCATGGCCCGGCCACGGTTCGACGACGACAGGATCGGCGAGTTCCGTCAGCTCCTCGCGGCAGCGCGGGGACAGCTCCTGCACACGGTCGCGGTGACGGACGAGGAGCTCGGGGGCGTCTCGGCGCCCGAGCCGGGGGAGCTGGCCGAGGAGTCTGCGCGTCGAGCCGTGGCCGAGCTCCTGGGTCGGCTCGAAGGCCGCGAGCACCACGAGCTGGACGAGATCCAGGCCGCGACGGTGCGGCTCGAGACGGGCAGCTTCGGCGTCTGTGAGGCGTGTGGTGCCGCCATTCCCTTGTCGCGCCTGCGCGCGATGCCGTGGGCGCGGCACTGCCTCCGCTGCCAGGCGCAGGAGGAACGCCGCCCTTGACACGAGCCGGCGCGCGCAATTGGAGCCTGTGGTGGATGAGTGCCGGAGTTGCAGGCGCCCTGGTCCTCTTCGCGACGACAGCGTTTGGTCAGAGCGCCTCGCTCGCGGCCCAGGGCAAGCGTGTCTTCAGTGACCAGGGTTGCTATGGCTGCCACACTATGGGTAAGAGCGGAACGCCCATTGCCCCGGACCTCTCCACGATAGGTTCAAAGCACTCGGAAGCGTACCTGCGCACGTGGCTGGGGGATCCGAAGCAGCAGAAGCCGAGTGCCCACATGCCGAAGCTCGAGTTGACAGAGAGCGAGGTGCGCGCGCTCGCGGCCTACCTCGCCTCGCTGCGATAGGCGATGGCCGCTCTCCGGCGGATCGTGGAGGGTCTTCCGGTCGACGAGATTCTGCGGGCGGCGCGTCGCCAGCGCGCCGATCTCATCGCGCTCGGCACTCATGGGCGTACGGGGCTTCGCCGTGCGTTCATGGGCAGCGTGGCCGAGCGGGTCGTGAGCCAGGCCCGCTGCCCCGTCTTGACCGTCCGCCCATGACCCCGAACAGTCCATGACTCCCGAACCGGTGGCCGGCGGATTCACGCGAATCCTGATGCCTACGGACTTCTCGTCCGGTTCGGAACAGGCATGGGCAGTCGCGCGGCAACTGGCGGGACGGCTCGGGGCAGAGATCGTGCTTCTTCATGTTCTCGTCGAGGCGCCGCTGTTCTCGGAAGGGCCGTTCACCATGAAGCACGCCGGCGACGTCTTCGAGGCGGCGCGAGCTTGGGTCGAGAAAATGCTCGCGGAGCGGGTGGCCACAGGAACAGCCTCCGGACTTCAGGCACGCTGGATCGTGCGCACGGGTGTGCCGCACAAGGAGATCGTGGCGGCCGCCGCCCAGGAGCGCGCTGATGTTGTCGTGCTGGGCACGCAGGGGCGAGGTGGGATCGACCGCGCGCTGCTGGGCAGCGTCGCCGACCGCGTGATCCGGCTGGCGCCGTGTCCCGTGCTGACCGTGCGCGAGATGGACTGATCCATGTTGCTCGATCGCGTGCGGTGTGGGGAAGTGCGAGACTGGATGACCCGGGAACCGGCCACGGTCGTGCCCGAATGCTCGATGGGCTCTGCGATGTCGCGGATGCGGCGCTCGCGCATTAGCTATCTGCTTGTGGTGGATGCCGGCCGGCTGGTCGGTGTCCTCTCTCACCGGGACTGGACCCGGATCCTGATGGGGGCGGTCGCGGACGACTGGGAGCGGCAGCCGGTGACGCGCATCATGACCGAGGATCCGGTGACGGTGGCGCCGGAGATGCTGGTGGCCGACGCTGCGCGTGTCCTGCTGGAGCGCAAGATCGGCTGCCTTCCTGTACGCGACGGCGAGACCATCTGCGGAATCTTGACGGTATCTGACGCGCTCGAGGCATTGCTGTCGGCGATGGGCTGACGGGGAGGCCGACGTGGGGATCAGGAAGAGCTACGGCAAGAACAAGAAAAACAGGCGCCCGATCGGAGCCATCGCCGTCAAGCGAGATGAAACGCTGCGGCGAGCGGGAAAATCGAAAGAGGCACCGCCGCGCAGGCGGCGGCCGTGACCGCGCGGCGAAGCCTGAACGAGCGGCGCTGGGGCGGCGGCGCCCCGGCCGGGCGCGAGCGCCTCACCGGGGGTGGGCCTCGCGCGGGCGTGTCGCGAGGTCGCGCCGTCACGTTTTCGGACTACTTGCGATACGCCGCGGACGCATTGCGCAGTGGCACTCCTCTTGCTCGCCACTGATGGTATGAATATCCGCGAGCTCGTGTTCGCGACGGACTTCTCCCGGGCGTCGGAGGCTGCGGGCAGGGTCGCCCGCGAGATGGCGCTCGAGATGAGGGCGCGCCTGCACATCCTCCATGTCGCGCTGGCCGGAACCGACCCCGGTGCAACGCGGTGCATGCAGTAGCGACAGGAGAGGGAGCATTGGCCGACAACGAGCATCCCAAGGGCGCCCTGCTGTTTATCCTCGTTTTCCTCGTTCTGATCGTTGGCTTCTGGATCAACACGTATCTCAGGCTCTGGTTGAGATAGTCCGTCCTGAAAAAGGGCGCGACGATCTATCTCTATGAGCTCGCTTGGATCCTGCCGAGCATTGCGATCCCCGTCGGAATGCTCTCCGCTCTCCTGGTCACAGCTTTCGGTGCCGGCATTCACGTGCCCAGCGACGCCGGCCGCGTGGACATCGCCACGCTCGGCCAGAAGGCGCCGTTCGACAAGCTCGGTCTGGTCGAGATCGGGCCGCTCCGGTACGAAGTGCGCATGATCGGCCAAATCTGGACCTTCGGGGAGAACGAGATCCACATCCCCGCCGGCTCAACCGTCACCTTTCTAGCGACGAGCCGCGATGTCGTCCATGGCCTGTTCATCCCGAAGGCCAATATCAACGTGATGCTCCTGCCCGGGCTACTCTCACGCGTGACTAGGCGCTTCGACGAGCCCGGCGAGTACCCGATGATGTGCCACGAGTACTGCGGCATTGGGCATCACCTCATGGGCGGCAAGATCATCGTCGACCCGCGATCCTAGGAGGGCCTGCGACATGGCGACGGCGGTCATGCAAGCCCCTGACTTCCGAACGGAGCGGCGCGTGACGAGCGCTTACCTCATCGTCGCCCTGGTCGCCCTCTTCGGCGGAGCGGTAACGGGATTGCTCCAGGCGCTCGAGCACGCGGGTGTGACCTTTCCGGCGAGCGACTGGCTGCTCCGCTCCTATTACCACAGCGTGAGCGTGCACGGGGTCCTCAATGCTCTGGTCTGGACGACGTTCTTCATCTGCGGCTTCCTTCAGTTCATCGCGACGCGTGCGCTCGGCCGGCCGCTCGCCAGCCGACGGCTTGCCTGGGGCACGTTCTGGTTTATGGCGGCCGGGCTCGTGGTGGCGGCGATCCCGCTCGTGGGCAATGCGGCCACCGTCATGTTCACGTTCTACCCGCCGCTCAAGGCGCACTGGAGCTTCTACGTCGGGCTGACCATGGTGGTGGCTGGCACCTGGGGCGTGACGGCCAACCTCGCGATGACCCACCGAGCGTGGCGGCGGGAGCACTCGGACGAGCGGACGCCGCTGGCGGCCTTCATGTCTCTTGTCACCTTCGCCATGTGGACGCTGGCATCGGCTGGGCTCGCCGCCGAGATGCTCTTCATGCTGATCCCGTGGTCTCTGGGCATGGTACACGGCACGGATCCGCTGCTCGCGCGCACGCTCTTCTGGTTCACGGGTCACCCGATCGTCTACTTCTGGCTGCTGCCGGTTTACGTCTCGTGGTACACGCTGATCCCGCGTGAAGTGGGCGGCAAGCTCTTCAGCGACCCGATGGCCCGCCTGTCTTTCATCCTCTTCCTGTTTCTCTCGGCGCCGCTCGGCTTCCATCACCAGGTCGCAGATCCTGGCATCCACGAGGGGTGGAAGCTCTTCCAGGCCTTTCTGACGTTCGCCGTATTCTTCCCGAGCCTGCTCACCTTCTTCACCGTGGTTGCCTCGCTCGAGAGCGGAGCGCGAGCGCGCGGGGGCAAGGGCTGGGTCGCGTGGTTCTTCAAGCTGCCCTGGGGCAATCCCTCGGTTGCCGCGCAGGTGCTGGCGATGATCATGTTCGCCTTCGGTGGGATCGGCGGGCTCATCAACGCCTCCTACAATGTCAACCTGGTCGTGCACAACACGGCGTACGTCGTCGGGCACTTCCATCTGACCGTGGGCACGGCCGTGACCTTGTCCTGGATGGGTATCACCTACTGGCTGGTGCCGCACCTCTCGGGCCGTGCCCTCTGGAGCCGCGGCCTCGCGCTGGCGCAGGCCTGGCTCTGGTTCGTCGGGATGCTCATCTTCTCGGTCTCTCTCCATGAGCTGGGGCTGCGCGGCATGCCGCGACGGACCATGGTGAGCGCGGCGCCGTATCTCCAGGACGACTGGAAGGGGCTGTTGCTCCTGGTGGGCATCGGCGGAACCCTGCTCTTCATCAGCGCCATGCTCTACTTCCTCAACCTCGTGCTGACGGTGACGGTTTCGAGGCAGCCGGCGCCCGCGCCGCCCGAGTTTGCGGAGGCCTCGTCGAGCGCCGTCGAGTCGCCCGCCATCTTCGACCGGCTCCGCCCTTGGGTGGCGCTGGCTATCGTGATGCTGGTCGTAGCCTACGGGCCGGTTCTCTTCAGGCTCGTCACGACCACGCCGATGAACGTGCCAGGCTTCAGGGTCTGGTAGGGCCGCCCACGAGGCGTGAGCCGGAGTCTCCGGCGGCTTCTCGGACAGATTTGAGGCAACCTGTGACGCGCCCCTCGCTCTCGCCGTTCTTCGATCCGCAGAGCGTCGCCGTGATCGGTGCCTCCCGCGATCCCTCTAAGGTGGGTGGCAGCGTCCTCGCCAATCTTCGCTCGGCCGGCTATCCCGGCCGCGTAGTCCCGGTCAACGTCTCCGGCGATACCGTCCAAGGGCTCAAAGCCTACCCGTCGCTGCTCGGCGCTGAGGGAGAAGTGGATCTCGCGGTGATCACGGTACCGGCGGCGGGAGTGTTGCCGGCGTTGAAGGACTGCGTGAGTAAGGGTGTCCGGGGCGCCGTCGTGATCTCCGCCGGCTTCCGCGAGTCCACCGATGAAGGGCGGCGACGCGAGGCTGAGCTCCGCGAATGGGTTGTGGGGCAGCCGATCCGCGTGCTTGGCCCCAACTGCCTCGGCTGGATCCGCCCCTCGCGGCGACTCAACGTGACGTTTGCGCCCGGCATGCCCGAGCCGGGGGGCATCGCGTTCATCTCGCACTCGGGCGCGCTCGCGGTCGCCATCTTGGACTGGGCCCGCGACAGGCGCCTGGGCTTCTCTCTCTTTGCCCACCTGGGGAATCAGGCCGACTTGAACGAGAGTGACCTGCTGCAGGCTGCGGCCGAGGATCCAGAGACGCGGGTCATCGTCGCCTACATCGAAGGTGTCGCGAACGGGCAGCGTTTCGTGGACACGCTCAGCGCCGTCGCCGCGACAAAGCCGGTTGTGCTGCTCAAGACCGGCCGCTCGGCCGAAGGCGCGCGAGCCGTGTCCTCGCACACGGGCGCGCTGGCTGGCTCAGACACTGCCTTCGACGCGGCGGTCAGGAAGGCGGGCGCCGTGCGGGCGACACGCGTGGAGGAGCTCTTCGACCTGGCCCGCGGACTTGTGAGCCAGCCGCTGCCCAAGGGCCGCCGGCTCGTGGTTGTGACCAATGGGGGTGGCCTTGGCATCGTCTCCACCGACGCGGCGCGGGCCGCCGGTCTTCAGATCGAGCGACTCCCGGATCCGGTCAGACGGCGTCTCGCGGCCGTCCTGCCGTCCACCGCGAGCCTCGCCAACCCGGTGGACCTGGTGGGAGACGCGGACGCCGCGCGATACAGCGAGGCTCTCCACACGCTCGGGCCGGAGAGTGGCGACGCCATGCTCATCGTGCTCACGGCGCAGGCCGCTACGGATTCCGCGGGCGTGGCCCGTGCCGTGATCGGCGTAACGCGCGGCTGGATGATCCCGGTGGTGGCGGCCTTCGTCGGTGGCGCCCGGGTCGCTCCGGGAGCGCGTGCGCTCGAGGAGGCGGGCATTCCGTGTTTTCCGTTTCCCGAGCCTGCCGTCGAGACGCTGGCCGGAATGGCGCAGGTGGCCGAGCGACGCATTGCCCGGCCGGAGGCGAGGCCGCACGCGACGGCGGCGCCCAGCCAAGTCCTCTCGCATGTGGCACGGCTCAGGAGCGCGGGCGCGACAAGCCTGGGATTGCTCGAGCTGCAACCGCTCCTCGAGGCCTACGGCATCCCGTGCGCGGCCGGTCGTGGGGCTTCGAGCCCGGACGAAGCCGCCACGATCGCCCAGCGATGCGGCTTTCCCGTGGCCCTGAAAATTCTCTCGCCCGATATCACTCACAAGAGCGATGTGGGTGGCGTGGTGCTGGGGCTCGCCTCCGCAGCCGAGGTCACTCGGGCCGCCGAATCAATGCTCGCGAAGGTCCGGGCGGAACGTCCCCAGGCGGCGATACGGGGAATCCTGGTCCAGCCCATGGTCACCTCCGGCCGCGAGCTCTTGTTCGGTATGGTGCGTGACCCGCAGTTTGGTCCTCTCGTCATGGTGGGGCTGGGCGGAATATACGTGGAAGTGTTCAGGGACACCGTGGCACGACTCGCCCCCGTATCGCCCAACGAGGCGCTTGCCATGTTGGACGAGTTGCAGATGGCGCCGCTCCTTCGCGGGGTCAGAGGCGAAGCCCCCGTGGATCGGACCGCCATTGCAGACATCATGTGCCGCTTCGCCCGACTGACCGAGCAGATTCCTGAATTGAACGAGATCGAGATCAACCCTCTCGTGGCGAGCGCGACGGGCGCCATGGCCGTTGATGCGCGCGGAACGCTCGGTCCGTAGACGCCGATATCTGTTTCGTTGCAGGCGCGTTTGGTATGCCAATTGGCCATGTCGCTTAGTCTGAGACGTATCTGGCTAGCCGTCCTCACGCCGGGCTTGCTGGGCGCGGGGGTATTTCGCTACGCGCGGCAGGCCTCCAGCCCCTTCCAGTCGAACTCGATGCCATGGCCGGGGCGGTCCGGCGCGATGGCGAATCCATCCTCGATCCTGAGCGGCTGCGCGATGTAGCGGTCCAACCCGAAGCCGTGCGCTTCGAGATAGGAGCGGTTGGGCGCGGCGGCAAGCAAATGCACGGTGATGTCGTGCGCGCCGTGCGAGGTCACGGGCAGGTTGTAGGCCTCGGCGAGCCGGGCCACCTTCATGAACACCGTCACCCCGCCGCAGTTGGTGACGTCCGGCTCCGGAAAAGTCACGCCGCCCGCATGGATCATCTGAGCGAACTCGTACAGGGTATGCAGATTCTCGCCCGTGGCCACAGGCAGGCCGCCTTCCCGCACGATGCGGACGTGTCCCGGCACATCGTCCGGAATGGTTGGCTCTTCCAGCCACACGGGCTGGAAAGGCTGGAGCGCACGGGCGGCGCGGATCGCCTCATCGGGTGTCCAGCGCATGTTGGCGTCCACCATGAGGGGAAAATCCTCCCCGAGGTGCTCGCGCATGGCCTTCACACGTGCCACGTCTTCTGATAGTTGCGGCCGACCGACCTTCATCTTGATGGCGCGAAAGCCCTTCTTGAGGTTGTCCTCCGTCTGCGCGAGCAGCTTGTCCATCGGGAAATGCAGATCGATGCCGCCGGCATAGCAAGGAACCTTGGAATCGTGGCCGCCCAGCAGGGTCCACAGCGGCACCCCGAGGGTACGGGCCTTCAGGTCCCACAGCGCGATGTCCACCGCGGAGATGGCCATGGCCGCCGTGCCCCCACGCCCGCCGTAGTGAAGGGCCCACCACATCTTCTTCCACAACGCCTCGATCAGGTCCGCTCGCTCGCCGGTCAAGCGGGGAGCCAGATCACGCTGGACGGTGGCGTGCACGGCCGCTCCGTTGGTGCCCACCGTGAAGGTGTAGCCCGAGCCTTCCCTCCCGCCCTGGTCACGGATGCGCACGGTGACCAGCTCGAAATGAGTCATCTGGCCGTGCGTGCTGTCGGACAGAGTCACCGGCAGCTTGATCAGGTAGTGGTCGGCCCGGAACTCCGCGACGGTGGTCTTCACGCGATCGTCCTGTCGGTGCGGGACAGGGTCAACGGGGGGAGCAGCAGGTTGTACGCATGCGCGGTCCTGAGGTTGAGATAGAGGGGAGATGGGTCACGTTCATGGGAGAGCCCTCCTCACAGGCTGGGCGGAGTGTAGCAGAGGTCGCGGCTTCTCCCCTTCTCTCCGGAGATGTGCCCAAACAGCGCCAAGACGGCCCGTGCGCCTCTACTCGCGCGCCGCCGACACGACGGGTCCGCTGCGGCGCCACCGGGGAAGGCTGAAACTGCTTTGAGTGCGATGCCATGCCCGGCCTCGCCTCGCGCACGGCATCGCGGGACAGCGCTTCTCTCCATCCACGCGCACGATCGATGACCCATTCGTCGCCGACGAGTTGTGAGCCCGGACATGCTCCAGGTGTCCCTCGAATCCAATGGCGCCGGTACCTACCGCGTCAAGTGGCGCGTGCTCTGCGTGGACACCCACGTCACCGAGGGCATTTTCATCTTTCGGGTCGCAGACGGCCCGTAGTATCTGTCGCTGGCGACGTTGCCCGCTTCGGAGACCGTCGCTTTTTCGCGGCCGGTAGTTCCTGCCCGTGTTCGCCGACATTGGATGTCTGCTAGACTCCCGCGCAGCCTTTAACGAGGGCTCCGGCATGGACTCGACCCGGCTACGCCTCGCAGGGGACTCGCAGACCGCCTGCGAGAGAACCCATTGATGGACCGTCGCACGTTCCTCGCTGGCACGGGTGCGGTGCTTCTTGGTGCACCACTCGATACCGGAGCGCAGGAAGCTGGGAAGATCTATCGGATAGGTATCCTGGGGAACGTTCCGCTCACCGACCCTGGAGGTGCGCGTCTGTGGGGGGCGTTTGCTGAGGGGCTGCGAGATCTCGGTTACGTGGACGGCCGGAATGTCACGATCGAGAATCTCCCTTCAGAAGGGAAGTACGAGAGGCTCCCGGCCCTCGCGGCCGACCTGGTCCGTCACAAGGTTGACGTCATCGTGGCCCCGGCCGCGCAAAATGTCATTGCCGCGAAGCAGGCTACTCAGACGATCCCGATCGTTATGGTCAGCGTTGGCGATCCGGTGGGCAATGGGCTCGTCGCCAGTCTCGCTCGGCCCGGTGGGAATGTCACAGGCACGTCCTTTCTGACCTCGGCCATAGTGGGAAAGCAGCTGGAACTGCTCAAGCAGATCACTCCCCACGTGTCGCGGCTGGCCATCCTCCTCAATCCGGCGAATCCCGGCCACCCCCTCACGTTGGACGAGGCGAAGGTGGCCGCGCATTCGTTGGGGGTACAACTTCAAGCGGTGGAGGCGAGAGGGCCTGCCGACTTCGAGAGGGCCTTTGCGGCTATGACGAGGGAGCGTGCCGGCGCCTTTTTCGTCCCTTGGGACGGGACGTTCCTTGTTCATCTTAGCCGGATCACACAGCTCGCGGCGAAAGCCCGCCTGCCCGCGATGTACGGGCAGCGAGGGTATGTAGACGCCGGCGGCTTGGCATGCTACGGACCGTCTGCCCCGGAGAGCTTTCGACGCGCCGCGGCCTACGTGGACAAGATTCTCAGGGGCGCGAAGCCCGGCGACCTTCCCGTCGAGCAGCCCACCAAGTTCGAGTTCGTGATCAACGCGAAGACGGCGAGGACCCTCGGGCTCGCGATCCCGCCGTCGCTGCTGGCGCGGGCGGATGAGATCATCCAATGATCCATCGCGTGGGCACCACGGCTGAAGATCAGCAGCGTGCTATTCTCTGGGCGGCGCGATTCGAGTTTGATGGAACCTTGATGGAGTCAGGGGGCCATGCCGAGAGGCGACAGGTACGAGTTCGGCTCGTGGCGCTTGGAGGTCGGCAATGTCCTGAGCCGCGCGGGCCGGACGGTTCACCTCGCTCCCAAGGAAATGGCCACGCTCCAGACATTGGTCGAGAACTCCGGCCGTGTCATCTCCAAGGACGATCTGATGTCTGAAGTGTGGCCAGCCGGCGCGGTCGCCGACTCCAGTCTCTCGCGTTGCATCTACATCTTGCGGAAGATCCTCGGTGGCCGCCGCGAACATTTCATCGAGACAGTGGCGCGACGCGGCTTTCGGTTTGCCGCGCCGGTCCGCCGCCACCGCGTTGCGAAGACACCAGAGGCGGGCCGGCCCCCCCGTCTCGCCGTGGTGCCCTTTGATGTGGCGGGCGAGAACGACGACGACGTGCACCTCCGCGAGGGACTGGCGGAGGAGCTGACGGCCCGTCTCACGCGACTCTACCTCTACGGACTGGTCGTCGTGGCCTACCGGACGGCCCGGCGGTTTCGTGGTCCGGACCTCGCCCTCGAGACGATCGCCCGCGAGCTGGATCTGGACTACGTCCTCGCGGGCAACCTGCACCTGAGCGGGAAGGTGGTACATCTCCGCGCCAGACTCGTGCGCGTTCGAGATCAGGCCCAAGTATGGGCGGAGAGCTTCGAGCGCCCGCGCGAGGACCTGGCGATCATGGAGGCCGAAATCGCCTCGGCGATCGCCGCTCGTCTCCCCCTCACGCTCCCCGGACTGGAGCGCCTACGTCTCGCTCGCGCGCTGCACACAAACCCGCTCGCATACGAAGCGTACCTGCAAGGTCGTTACTACTGGAGCCGGCGCGGCCAGACCCTCGGCAAGGCGCTCGAGAGCTACCAGCGGGCCATCGAGCTGGATCCCGGCTACGCGCCTGCGCACGTCGGCATCACGGAGGTCCTCGGTCACATGGCGCTGTGGGGGCAACTCAAGTCAGGCGAGGCGGCGGCACGTGCCCGCCGATCACTCGGCCGCGCCCTCGCCTTGGACCCAAACCTCGCCTCGGCCCATGCCGCTCTGGGCTGGCTGGCGAGCATGTTCGACGGGGACATGGCAGCCGCGGAAGCTTCCTTCGCGCGTGCCCTCCCTTGATCCGGGGGCCGCCGATGCGCATGGCTCCTACTCGATTCACCTTCTCGCCAGCGGTCGCCTCGAGGAGAGCCTCCAGGAGATCCAGGCAGGACTGGAGCTCGATCCGCGCTCACAGGTAACCTACGCCTCCCGCGCGTGGGTCCTCTTCTGTTCGCGCCGCTTCGATGAGGCGCTCGCCGAGGCCCGCCGGGCGATCGAGATCGATCCGGGCTACGCCGCGAGCCATAGCTTTCTCGGTGCGATCGCCGGCCACGTGGGAGCCTTCGACGAGGCGCTGATCGCGGGCGGGAAGGCAGCGGCGCTCGCGGGCGATTTCTCGACCTGGGGCTACGTCTGCGCGCGGGCCGGGCGACGAGACGAGGCGAAGCTGGTCCTCGAGCGCGCGGCGAGGGAGGGGGACAACCATGCCACGCCTTCGCGGCTTGCCGCGATCGCTCTGGCCCTCGAAGAGCGGGATAGCGCGCTCGGCTGGCTCGAGCGCGCACTCGAGCGACGCTGCATCTGGCTGCGGCTGAGCCTTGCCGATCCACGCCTCGACCCGTTGCGCGACGAGCCGCGCTTCCGGGCCATCGTCGGCCGAGTGAGCAAGGCCAGGATCGCAACACCCCCAGCCCTCGGCCGCCGGGGAGGACGATCGCTCTAGCTGAACGATACCTAGTTGGCCGTGCGGAGCTGCACTCCCACCCGGCGGTTCTTCTGGTAGCACTCCTCTGTCGGCTCCGCGCAGCTCCGGCCCATCTCACCCGTTGCGGCAATCCGTACGCGCAGGGGCGCGACGCCCTGGGCAGCCAGTGCGTCGTGAACCGCCCTGACACGGCGGTCGCTCAGCCGGAGGTTGTGGACCTCCGGCCCGCGGAGGTCGGCGGAGCCATTGAGCCTAACCGTGAAATTCAGTTCGTGCTTCAAGACCTCGACGATGTCCTTGATCTTGTCTGCCTCGGCCGGCCGGACATCCGACTTGTCGAAGTCGAAAAGGATGTCCCGGAAGAGCATCAACCGGACCAGCGCCTCTCGATCGGGTGGAGCGACCTCCGGCGGGTCACGCCGCGCGAGCGTCACGCGGCGCCACCCGGGCAACAGCCCCACGGTGACCAAGGACTTGATCCTCTGAATTGTCTCGGCGGAGACCCCCACCCTCTCGAGATCTCTCACGGAGCCGTAGGGACGGCCCGTGACGATCCGCGTGGCCGTGGCTTCCTCGACGCCCAAACGCCTCTCCAGTTCCGCCGCGGGTGCCAAGTTGATGTTCACCCGATCGGACTCGGCCGCCATGAAAGCGCGGGCCAGTAGCTCCAGCAGCTGCCCGCCCCCGACCGCGCCCTGAGCGAGAGCGCGCACGGGCAGACCTGTCAGAACCAGCAGCACGATCCCGCCCACAAATGCCTGTGTGAATGCACTCGACGGATACCACATAGACGCCTCCCTTCACCACGCGAGCTCTCTGCGATCGGACCGCCCAACGGAAGACGTGCGGCGACCGGCCAGACATAGTCGCTCCGCGGCTTGGTGAGGAACTGATCGTGGCGGTTCTGAGACCAGCACGCCGCGCATTCACCGACTCCCATTCACGTAACGTGATGGTAGATGGGCTGAAATTGGACCACGGCGGTCCCGAAGAGTCTTGATGGAACCTTGATGGATCCGGAGGCCCGACACGCGCAGAGGTCGAGTCGGAAGGGATCCGCCACCGCCTGCAGTCACGGTCGTCGGCCTCGAATGCTACGTCGGCCCTCAGCGTGACCTGGGCGGTGGGCCGGATGGAGGCTCGCGGGGAGTGTCGTTGCCTTTCGCGTACATGCACTGCTCGTAGGCTCTGTCGTACCGACGCTGAGCCGTGAACGTTGCTGACTGGCCCGCATTGGCGCCGAGAGCCGTCCCGCCCAGGAGGCCGCCGCCGGCGCCTATGGCCGCGCCCGCTCCCGGATGGCCCGCCACGGCGCCGATCGCGGCGCCCAGACCGGCCCCGACAACCGTCCCGATCGCTGCGCCGGTTGCGATTCCCTGAACGGCCGCCGTCTGCGGGTGCCCCCCGGCCTGCTGAAGTGCCCATTGACGACAAACTCCATCGTCGGCCTGGAACTGCTCGAAGGATTTCTCCGGACCGGGCATCACGTTGACGGTTGGCCCCGTCGGAGCTGTCACACAGCCTGAGCACAGCAGCATCGCGGACCCTATCACGATCAGATGTCTGGTCACGTCACGCGCCTCCCTGTCGATGTACTCATGGCCTTGAGACGGAGCGGGCGACACAAGCGCTTACACAAGAAACGCCCGTGAGAGGGGGCGGGGAGCGGTTGTCGACGAGAGGTCAAGCCGTCCATGCTGCAGGACCTCGAGGCGGGGAAGCCACTGGAGCACGAAGCCTTGAACGGCATCGTGGTGAAGGTTCTTCAGCAGGCCGGGAAGAGGGCGCCGATCAACGAGATTCTGTACTCAGCGCTCACCCGTATGGATCAGGACCTGCGGGCCAAGCGCCTATGACGGAGCGGTATTCGGGGCGGGGAGGACGAACTGGAAAGTCAGCCCGGGGCCGTCGTTGACGGTGACCCAGAGCCGTCCTCCGTGCGCCTCCATGATCGACCGGCTGATGGAGAGACCCATGCCCAACCCTTTCGCTTTCGTCGTATAGAACGCTTCGAAGACGCGGTCGAGATGCTCCGGAGCCAGCCCGGGGCCCGCGTCCTGGACCGACACGAACACACCGGGGCCATCGTCGAGCTGGTGACGCTGCGCCCGCACCGATAGCTCGCGGCTTCGGTCCGACACCTCGGCCATGGCCTCGATGGCGTTCATGACCAGGTTGAGGACGACCTGCTGAAGCTGGACCCGATCGCCCAGCACGGGCGGGAGATCCGTGGGGAGGGACCCCTGCTGCCGGATCCCATGCCGCACCATCTCTGACTGAACGAGGGTCAGAACGTCGCGGATCACCTCCGTGATGTCGAGCGGACTTTTCTCTTCACTCGACTTCTTCAAGAGCGCGCGAGTGTGGGCGATCACGTCGCTGGCTCGGCTTGCGTCCCGGATCATGCGTCTGACCGCGTCGGCGGCCTTGTCCAGGCGAGGCGGCTCGTGGCCGAGCCAGCGCAGGCAGGACCCGCCGCTGGTCACCACCGCGGTCAGAGGCTGATTCAGCTCGTGGGCGAGGGAGGCGGTCAGCTCACCCATCGTGGTCACCCTCGTGATGTGCGCGAGGTCCGCCTGGGCCCGGCGGAGAGTCTCCTCGGCGCGCCTCCGATCTTCGACGTCGGTGAGGGTTCCGTACCAGCGAACGATTCGGCCGTCCTCGCCGCGCAGGGCGGTCGCGCGCGAGACCGTCCATCGATAGGCCCCATCCGCGCCCCGGATGCGACACTCGAGCTCGTAGGGCTGACCCGTGATGAGGGCGGCCCGCCACATCTTCGACCGGGACTCGACGTCGTCGGGGTGATGGAAGACTCCGCCCAGGCTTCGGATCTGCGCCATGGTCATGCCCGTGAAGTCGAGGAGACGCTGGTTGCAATAGTCGATGTAGCCGTCGGGCCGTGCGCTCCAGATCAGGTGCGGGATGGTCTCCGTGGTCAGGCGCAGGGTGCGTGCGCCTTCCCGGAGCTGGTCCTCCGCCTGCTTGCGCTCGGTCACGTCCATGGTCATCCCAAAGAACTCCGCGAGGCTACCGGACTCGTCGAAGACGGGGTGGCCCAGACTATGAATGTGGCGGATTGATCCGTCCGGAAGAACGATTCGATAGTTGAATTCGTAGTCCTTCTGCTCCCGGTGCCTCTTCTCCGTCACCTCATCGTACAGAGCCCGATCCTCGGGATGGACCCGCTCCCGGGACAGTTGCGCGCGCCCCGGGGGGCTGGTGGTCGCGGGATCGTAGCCGAAGATCTGAAACTGTTCCTGTGACCAGACGGCCTCGCCGGTATATTCGTTGCGCGCCCAGCTCCCGGTGTGGCTCAGTCGCTGCCCTTCGGCCAGGTAGGCTTCGCTGCGCCGTAGCCTGTCTTCGGCCCGCCGTCGCTCCAGGATGTCGCCCAGGCGTTGCCCCAGGGTCTCCACCGCCGTGAGGAGCGGCTCATCGGGGTCACGCATCTCTCGCGAGAGAAATTCGAAGACGGCGAGGACTTCCTCGCCGGCCGTGACCGGGAAAGCGAACGCGGCCCTGAGGCCGGTGGCCCGCGCGGCGTCCGCGCGCAGGAAATCGCCCTCGTCGATCAGGTCCGTTATCCACTCGGCCGATTTGCTCTCCCACACCCGGCCGAGGAGATCCTGGCCTCGCGACATGGTCATGGTGAGGCTGGCCGCGCGAAAGGCTCCGAAGTCGGAGTCCGAGAAGAAGGAGGACTCCGGAGAGCATACGAGCCCCGCCGCCTCGGGCTTGGGGAACCAGACCTGGCCCAGAGACCACCCGCGGAGCTCGCAGATCTTCTTCAGGCAGGCGGAAGCCAGGTCGGCGACGCTCGCGGTGGCGCTGGCGGCGGTGGTGACTTCCACGAGAATTCGCAGGGCGTCTTCGGCGTGCTGCCGCTGGCGAATCTCGGCCCGGAGTGTCTCGTTCGCCTGACGAAGCTCCGCCGTCCTCGCCTCGACGCGGACTTCGAGCTCATCCCGGGCTTGCCGGAGTAACTGTTCAGCCCGGCGTCGGCCCACGGTGAGGGCATGAGCGAGCACGGCGGAGATGGCAAAGACGAGGAAACGCGGGAGCGTCTCGGTACTGACCGCCAAGGAATGAACGGGCGCGATGAAGAAGTATTTGCCGCTCACGATGGCGAGAAGAACCGCGAGCCAGCCCGGGCCTCGGCCCCCGAACCAGGCACTCGCCACCACCGCGCAGAGGATGGGGGCCACGAAGGGAGCACGCTCGGAGCGTTCGAGGGGAAGGGCCAGTCCGAGCGCCGTCGCCACCGATACCACGGCAAGTCCATAGCGCAGGACCGTGAGTATCATCGACTGCGTATGGTTGGGCGTGGCTCGCGGCCGCATGGATGGAGGATAGAGCATCATCGCGCGCGTCGCCACTCCATGCAGACATGACCGGTGGTATGAGGTCCCTCATACCAACGTAGGACGCCGGCTCCGTAGTGGCCACGCCGCCCGATGCTTGGCCGGAAGTGCTATCGTGCAGGGGGCGGGGTCGTCGAAGCCAATGGAAAGAACCATGGCGCCTCGAGGGGGAGGGAGGAGGGCATGAGCGAAGAGGAGCCCGTAGTCTTCGTGGTCGACGACGATCGGGCGGTGCGGGAAGCCACCGCGGACCTCCTCGCCTCGGTGGGCCTGCGGGCGATGACCTTTCGAACCGCGCAGGAGTTTCTCGCGAGCCCCCGACCCGAGGCGCCCGGGTGTCTCGTTCTCGACGTGCGCTTGCCCCGCTTGAGCGGCCTCGACCTCCAGCGCGAGCTCGCCGGCGCCCCCGTCCCGATCCCCATCATCTTCATCACCGCGCATGGCGACGTGCCGATGTCCGTACAGGCCATGAAGGCAGGAGCGGTGGAGTTCCTCACCAAGCCGTTCCGGGACCAGCAACTCCTCGACGCCATCGAGAAGGCGATCGAGAGCGACCGCGCGGACCGCCGGCGACGGAAGGAGCTTGCCGAGCTCCGTAGCCGGTTCGAATTACTGACCCCGCGTGAGCGCGACGTGATGGGACGGGTCGTGGCCGGGCTCCTCAACAAGCAGATCGCCGCCGAGCTGGGCACCAGCGAAGTCACCGTCAAAATCCAGCGGGCTCAGGTCATGCAGAAGATGCGAGCCGACTCTCTGCCGGATCTCGTCCGGATGGCCGAGCGACTGGAATCCGCGCTGATCAAGCAGTCGTAGTCGCCTCATACCAAGGTCTGACTAGTCAGTCCGCGTCCTGCCCCGTACCGTAGCGTTCATGCTGAGCGACGGGCAGGTCATTTCCATCGTGGACGACGATGCCTCCATCCGGCAGGCGCTCGATGACCTCATCGGCTCGACCGGGCTCCAGGCGGCCACCTTCGCTTCGGCCGAGGAGTTTTTGCGCTCGCAGGGGGCACAGACGACTGCCTGCCTGATTCTCGATCTGCGCATGCCCGGAATGGATGGTCGAGAGCTTCACGAGCGACTGCTTCGCGAAGGCCATCGGATCCCCGTCATCCTCCTCACCGCGCACGGGGACGACAAGGTGCGCTCGTGGGCGCTGCGGGCGGGCGTGACCGCCTTCCTCGGCAAGCCCTTCGACGCCGAGGCCCTGCTCAGCGCGGTGGAGGCAGCGCTGCTAGGAGATAGAAGCACACCGAACACGGCATCCCCGCGCTGAGTGGCCGGGGATAACTGGAGGGGAAGATGGCACAGTCTGCGGAAACGGTGAGGATGAATCCGGAGGCAGAGTTGGCGGAACGGCTGCGTCGGCGAGAGCCAGAAGCCGCCGAAGCGCTCGTGACCACGTACGGGGACCGCGTCTACCGGCTGGCCCTCAGGATCACCGGCAACCCGTCGGACGCCGAAGAAGTGGTGCAGGACGCGTTCTGGGCCGTGACCCGCAAGATCGACACGTTCCGCGGCGATGCGGCCTTTGGTTCGTGGCTGTACCGAATCACCGCCAACATGGCGTATCAGAAGCTGAGGCGGCCGCGGAGCCAGCGGAACGAGATCCCGTGGGAGAGCCTCCGGCCGACCGTCGACGACAACGGCCACCGGGCGGAGCCCGTGTCGGACTGGTCGGCGACGGACGAGGACACGGCGCTGCAGGCGGAGCAGCGGAAGATTCTCCAGACGGCGATCGGGGAGCTGCCCGCCGGCTATCGAACGACCTTTCTCCTTCACGATATGGAAGGTCTCTCGAATCCCGAGATCGCCGAGACGCTCCACCTCAAGGTGGCCACGGTCAAGTCTCGGGTGCACCGCGCCCGGCTCTTCCTGCGGACGCGCTTGACCGAGTACATGGCAGACGCGCCTCGGACGATTCCGAAGGGTGCTCGGTCCGTACCCGCGGTGGTCTCAGGATGGTGCCGCAATCTCGCCCACATGATGCCGGTGAACCAGCAGAAAGTCCCCCACGGCCTCCCCGGACGGACAGCCCTGAGGCTGGGGGCAAGCCCCGTGTAGCCTCCGCTTTGCCAAGTAGTTCCTCGCGGGTACAATCCGATCCATGGACGGCGAGATCGTTCCCAGCGTCTATGCCGAGCCGTTTCGCCCGACCACCTTCATCGGCGAGATCTGGGAGGCGCAAGCGGCGGCGCGCTACTTCCACACCGAAGAAGAAGCTCGGATCGCGGAGGGCATCGCGTACTACGTCCAGCAGCGCTGGAATGAATGGGACGAATTGCCCTGGACCCCTCGAGAGCCAACCCATTGGGAGAATGCCGTTGGGGTGCTGGGACTGGCGCTCGCCAGCGTGCTGCTCCTGCTCTTGCTCTAGCTCCAGACTGAACCCGCTGATGGCAACCACGGGCAGCACCGCCATGCCTGATGGCCCAAAGCCCTACCGATCGAGCCAGGCCGCGACGAGCCGTCCCCCGTAGTCGTAGCCGAGGTTCGGCCCGTAGTTCTTGAGCGCGGCATCCCACACGCTGACATAGGTTCCGGAGGGCGCCGCGACGTAGTACTGCTGCTTCGCCAAATGCCGCTCGATCTGGTTGATGACTTCCCGACGGCTCTTTGGATCGGCGGTGCGCCGCTGGCGGACGAGCAGGTCGTCGAGAGCGGGATCGTTCACGTGACTGCGATTGCGCGGCTCCCCCGTGTAGTACTGGCCGAAGAGGAAGCTGTCGGGCTCGAGGAACGGGGTGAGGGGTCCAAAGACCATCGAATCGAATTTCCCCAGCCGGCAGGTGGCCTGATACGCGCCGTATTCCTTCTGGTCCAGCACGGCGCCGATGCCCACCGCCTTGAGGTCCTTGAGGAGGAGCTGCATGGTGTCGACGAGCATCGTGGACCCGTAGGTCGCGAAGCAGATGCTGGCCGGGATACCGTTCGGATGGCCGGCCGCAGCGAGGAGCCGCTTGGCCTCGGCGGGGTCGTGGCGAAAGTATTTCGCGCCCTCGCCGAGCTCCGGGATTGGCGATCATGTCGAGGAACCAGGCGAAGGGCTCCTTCAGCGTGAACTTCACGCTGTAACGATCGAGCGCCTCGATCTTGGCGATGGCCCGGAACATCGAGACATTGGCGCTGCCCTTCTCGGTGACGATGTGCTCGAAGGTGTACCGGACGTCGTCCGCGGTCAGCTCGCGGCCGTTGACGGGCGGCTTGGCGTGAAAGCGCACGCCCTTTCTGAGCTTGAAAACATAGCTCGTTTCGCTCGTCTGCTGCCAGGACTCCGCGAGATCTCCTTCGATGGGAAACGATCCCGGCCGGATGCCCGGTCCCGCCTTGTGTCGCAGGAGCCGGCTGTGCGTAAAGCTCGTCACGACGTGCGTCTTGTAGGCGTGGACGAGGATGTGATCGAAGTGCGGCGGGTCCCAGGTCCGCAGCGACAGGGTGCCGCCTCGCTTGGGCGTCTGGGCCGTCGCGCGCGAGCTGATGGCGGCGGAGACGACACCGCCCGCTCCGATCGTCAGGAACTGTCTGCGTGACACCATGAGTGAGGTCCTTTTCCCGTGCGCATCGGCGCGCACGCGTGCCTCAGGGCCATGCCGCGACGCCCTGCCTGAACTGATCCAGCTCGAGCAGCCGCACCCGGCCGCTCGCCGTGGCCGCCGCTCGCGTCTGGGGCGTGTTGTAACCCCAGGCGGCCAGATAGAGCCCGACGTCCTCGAGGTCGGCATGGGTGGTGACATGCTCCAGGGTCTCCAACCGATCCTCGACGAACCAGACGCGCGGGCGCCGGCCCTGCGCCTTCGTGTAGGCGCCGATCAGCGCCCGCAGGTTGTCGCACTTGTGTGTCCCGGCTTCCTTGCCCTGGATGTCGGCCAGCCGCACACGCCAGTCGTCCAGGATGAGGCGGGCGAACTCGCCCTCCTTGGTCGTGACGAGCACCGCACGGTCCGGCTCCCCGACGAGCTGCCGCAGCTCCTCGAGCCGACAGTACGGCGCGTTGCGCGCGATCCAGCCCGCGCGATCGGCGGCAATCCACTCGCGCCGGACCTCGTCGAGCGTCTTCGTGAGGAGGCCGACGATCTGGTCGCGCGAGCGCGGCCCCGATGCCACCTCCTCGTCGCGCACGGCCACCCAATCCCGAAGAATGTCCGACTCCGACCGTCGCTGACCGATGGCGCGGAGGAGAAGCGGCATCTCCCAACCCGTCATGATGACGGGACGGAGCCGCCGGAAGGCGGGCAAGAGCTCTTCCCCGGGGGGAGGCGCCTCGGGCCACGCCTTCGCATAGGTGCGACGACTCGTCTCGAAGTACTCGCCCATGCCATCGCACAGCACGCCGTCGAAGTCGAGGGCGAGGATGTCGGGAGTGGTGTGACCCGGTTGCGGCATGTGGTGGCGATCCTGCCAGAGCGCGGCGGAGAGGTCAAACCGCGCGAAAGACAGGAGGGTGCCGCGTGGCGCCGGGGCGGTAGAATGGTCCGCTTTTGTCCAATGCCTGAGCGTGGGAGGGTACGGTGAGCGACGATCTGCATGGCAGTGCGAGAGACCTTCGTCAGAAGCTCTACCGGCTCGAGGTCCTCCTGGACATCGAAAAGGGCAGGCACGGCGGGGATGGGCTGGCCGGGGAAGCTCCCAAGGACGTGGAGCGAGCGGCCGCGCTCGCCAGGCTCCTGGAATCGGGACTCATCGAGGCGGCACCGGCGCCGGAGCACTTCCGCCTGAAGCCGGAAGGAAGAGACTTCCTCAAGGCCGTCCGGTCCAAGGTCGCCTTCCACGGCATGGTTGATTGGACCCGCGTGGACGAGATCGACTTCTCGAAGCTCTAGCGGTCGAGGCTACCCGGGAAGAGCGAGCGCGGGCAGCACCTCCGCGGTGAAGCGCTCGAACTGCGGGAACTGGTCGTCGCCCACGAAGCGCAGGCAGAGATCGGTGACGCCCGCGGCGGCGTAGCGGCGGAGGGAGGTGATCACCGCGTCGGGAGGCCCGAGGCCCATGGTGCCGCGCATGTGGACGCCGCCCCCGTAGTACGCGGCGAGAAACTCGCCGGTGCGGCGCTCGGCTGTGCGGACGTCATCCTCGAAGCGCACCGTCGTGTAGACACAGAGAGGAAAGCCGGGGAGGCGGCGGCCGCGCCGGGACAGCGCCTCATCGGCGCGCTCGCGGACGAGGCGGCAGTCCTCGGCCTCGATGTAGGTCGTGATGATGCCGTCGCCGAGCCGGGCGAACCGGTCGAACTGCGCGGGCAGCATCTCGCCGCGATTGGCCGCGGTGATCAGCACGGGCGGCCCCGACGGGTTCCAGGGCAGCGGGCCGATCGTGTGCTCGGTCAATTCGAAGTCCCCGCCGCGCTGGGTCACGGGCTCGCCGCGCCACAGCATCCGCCAGATCTCGACGTGCTCCTCGAGCCGGCGAACCCGCCGCTTGTGGTCGGCGCCGCACGCCGCCCACTCGCGCTCGGCCGAAGGCAGGCTCCAGCCCACGCCGAGCCCGAGCACCACGCGCCCCCGCGAGATGTTGTCCACGTTCGCGATCTCATTGGCGAGCACGACGGGGTGGCGGAGGGCGGGGAGGAGCACGGCCGTGCCCAGCCGCACACGCTCGGTGATGCCGGCGAGCAGCGCGAGTGTCGTCACCGCTTCCAGCCGTGGCTTGGCCACCACGCTGTCGCCGACCCACACCGCGTCGTAGCCCGCGCGGTCGGCGAGCCGCGCCATGCGCCAGCACATGTCGACGTCGGGCCGTCGCACCGACTCCATGACCACGCCGCGGGTCGGGATGAGGACGCCCACGCGCATGGGCGTCACCGCGATCCGATGAAGTTCCGCATGAGCGCGACGCATTTCTCCGTGTCGGCGCCGCCGCCGGACAGATAGCTCCGCGGCCATCGACGCGTCAAGGGCGATTCCCGCCGGTCGCCCGTTGTGTCGAGCGCCGGTGCGGGGCGGAGAGACGCTCGGCGAGTGCCCGGTCGAGCTCGCCCCAGACCGCGTCCAGGTCCGGCGTGGCGGGGCTGCGCACGGCCCAGATCGTCAGCGGAAAGTCGAGCCCACGGATGCGCCGCACTCGCAGTCGGGGACGGAGCGGGCTCTTGGCCAGGATGCGGGCCGGCACCAGGCTGAGGCCGCGTCGCCGCGCAACCAGCGCGAGCTGAAGGTCGTAGGTATAGGTCTCGACGGCCACGCGCATGCGCACGTTGGCGGTGAGGAGGGCGCGCTGGAGCAGCGCCCGGGCCGCGCAGCCTTCCGGATTGAGGATCCAGCCGACGCCGCCCAGGCTCGCCAGGCCGTCGAAGCGTGGCGCCCTTCCTTCGCGGGGCCCAACCACCACCAGGCGCTCCCGTCCGAGCCGAGTGGCGTCGACACCGGCGGGCATTCGCTCGTCGTCGGGGAGCAGGATGACGGCGCCGTCGAGGGCTCGGGCCGCTCGACAGGCTGGGTGAGGGTCATCTCGGTCAGGGCGTGGGCGACGCCGATCCGTACTTCGCGCGCCGGCTCCTCGTCACCCTCCGACGACGAGCGGACGGCGCGTACGGCATTGAGCACGTGGCGGCAGCGCTCGAGCACCGTCTGTCCGGCCTCGGTGAGGGTAACGGGACGGCGGGTTCGATCGCAGAGGGTGACGCCGAGGGCGGACTCGAGGCGCTGCATCCGTCGCGTCACCGCGGGCTGGGTCAGGTAGAGCGCGCGGGCGGCGCGGCTCACCGAGCGCGCTTCCGCGACGGCCACGAAGGCCCGGATGTCGTCGAATTCCATTTCGGCATACTAACCATGCGCACTATTCATGTGCAACATGCGGAGGACGTCGGTATGCTCCCGGGCATGGCGACGCCACCCCCCTCGATCGTTCGCTCGTGGTCGGCCCGGGCCACCACGACGGGGGCAGACGCCTACCTCGCGCATTTCCAGCATGCGGTGCTGCCCGCGCTGCGTCGGGTCACCGGACACCGGGGCGCGCTGGTGTTACGTCGCCGAGGCGACCACGGGGTCGAGATCACCGTGCTCAGTCTCTGGGAGTCCATGGCGGCCATCCACGAGTTCGCGGGGGCCGACGCCACGGTTGCCGTTATCGAGCCCGAGGCTCGCGCCATCCTCCAGACCTTCGACGCGCGGGCAGAGCACTTCGAGCTGGCCCTATACGCGGAGCCCTGAGCATGTCTCGCTATTTCTGCCACGAGCATCCGGAGTTGCTGGTCCTCGCGACGCGGGTGGTGGACGCGCGCCCGGGCGCGGTCGTCCTCGAGCAGAGCCCGTTCCACCCCGGCGGCGGCGGCCAGCTCGCCGATCGAGGGCTTCTCCGATGGAGTGGAGGCGAGGTGAGGGTGACGGGCATCGAGGTCACCGACGGTCGCTTCTGGCACCGCCTGGCCGATCCGGTCGAGATGACGGGCGTCGTGGAGACCGCGGTGGATCCCGACTTCCGTTCGATGATGGCGCAGCTTCACACGGACACGCATATCTTGAACGCGCTCGTCTTCCTCCATTTCCAGGGCGCCCTCGTCACGGGCGCGCAGATGAACGAGGACGGTACGGCGCGCATGGACTTCGACCTGCCCGACGCCGACAACGACCGGCTGCGCGCGCTCGAGCCGGAGATCAACGACGTCATCCGGCAGGATCTCCCCGTGCGCTACGCCTACGTGACGGAGGCCGATGCGCTTGCCGAGCGTGGCCTCATCCGCAACCGCTCAGTGGCGCCTCCGCCCGCCGACGATGGGACAGTCCGCGTGGTCGAGATCGTGGGACTCGACCGGCAGGCCTGTGGCGGAACGCATCTGGCCTCGACCGCGGGCTCCCGGCCCTTGCGCATTCTCAAGATCGACAACAAGGGCCGCCACAACCGCCGGATCAAGATCGGACTTGCCGGCGAAGGCCACGGGTGACCGCGGCCCTCGAGCCATTTCGCATCGACGTCCCGCGGGAGGTTCTCGACGATCTCGCGGAGCGGCTCGGGCGAGCGCGGTTGCCTGGAGCGCCCGCGGACGCGGAATGGAGCTACGGGACGAGCCTCTGGAAGGAGGCGCACCAATGATCTGGGGAATGACCACCTCGACATTCACGCTCGTGCACGTCGTATTGAGCTTGGTCGGTATGGGCGCCGGCGTCATCGTCATGCTCGGTCTCCTCAGCGGGAAGCAGCTCAACGGCTGGACCGCGCTCTTCCTGATCACCACCGCGGCCACGAGCGGGACGGGATTCGCCTTTCCGTTCGATCATCTGTTGCCCTCTCACAAGGTCGGCATCGTATCGCTGGTGATCCTCGCCCTGGCGATTCTCGCTCGTTACCTCTTCCGCCTCGCCGGTCCCTGGCGTCGCGTCTACGCCGTCTGCGCCGGACTTGCCCTCTACCTCAACGTGTTCGTGGGGGTGGTGCAGGCCTTCGAGAAGGTGCCCGTCCTGAGCGCGCTGGCGCCCACGCAGACCGAGCCGGCATTTGTGGTCACGCAGGTCGGGGTCCTGGCGCTGTTTGCCGTGCTGACCATCGTGGCGGCCAAGAGGTTCCGCGAAGCGCCCGCCCGCGCGGCCTGATCGGATTCGGGAGCAGATGCGGCAACCTTCTGCCCATGCATTCCCGTCATAAGGACGTGGAGCGCACTCTCGTTTCGAAGCCACGAGGAGACAACACATGCCCCTCATGAAGGCCGTGCAGGTGAGCAAGCCCGGAGGACCATTGGAGCTGGTTGAGCGACCCATTCCGGAGCCGGGCCGTGCACAGGTGCGCATCAAGGTGGAAGCCTGCGGCGTCTGCCACAGCGATGTGCTGGTCAAGGATGGGCTCTGGCCGGGCCTGCCATATCCGCGTATTCCGGGCCACGAGATCGCCGGACGCGTCGATACGGTCGGGCCGGACGTCGTCGCCTGGAAGCCTGGCCAGCGGGTCGGTGTCGGCTGGCACGGCGGCCATTGCTTTACATGCGATCCCTGTCGCCGCGGGGATTTCATCCTCTGTCAGTTCGAAAAGATTACTGCCCTCAGCTTCGACGGTGGCTATGCTGAATACATGATCGCCCCCGCCGAAGCCGTGGCCGCGATCCCCGAGGACTTGCCCGCCGCCGAAGCCGCGCCGCTGCTTTGCGCCGGTCTCACCGTCTACAACGCCCTGCGCAATGCCAGCGCGAGAGCTGGGGATCTGGTGGCCATTCAGGGCATCGGAGGACTGGGCCATCTGGGGATTCAATACGCCCGCCGAATGGGCTTCCGCACCATCGCCATCGGGCGGGGCAGGGACAAGGATCCTCTGGCGAGAAAGCTGGGTGCTCACGAATACATCGACACCGACGTGAGTGCTGCGCCTGCGGCTCTCCAGTCGCTCGGAGGCGCGCGGGTGATCCTGGCCACGGCACCCGATGCCAAGTCCATTTCGGCGCTGGTCGACGGACTGGTACGGGGCGGCAAGTTGGTGGTGGTAGGGGCCGCGCCGGAGCCCCTGTCCATCAGCCCGCTGCAAATCGTTCTGTCGCGACGATCGATCCATGGCTGGCCGTCCGGCACCGCCAAAGACTCCGAAGATGCGCTGCAGTTCAGCGCGTTGGCCGGGGTTCGTCCCATGATCGAGCGCTACCCGCTGGGCAAGGCCGCCGAAGGCTACGAGCAGATGCTCAGTGGGAGAGCACGCTTTCGAGTGGTCCTGACCACGGCCTCGTAAGCGCCCGCCCGCCGCGGGCCTAGGCGGCAACCGGCCAGGGGAGCCCGTAGAGCCGGGCGGCGTTGCCGCCGAGGATGTGTCGGGCAATGTCCTGCGCTTCGTCCGCGGCGAGCGCGCCGAGCTCGATCATCTCTCCGAGCACCCGGCCGAGGCCCCAGCGGCCCCATCGTGCCGCGATCCAGAAAATGTCGGGAATGCTGTACGCGTCGGTGGAGAAGAGGAGCTTGCTGGTGGGCGCGAGGGCGAGAGCGTCGCGGAGAAGGGCGGGGATGTTGGCCGCGACGTACGGCACGGCGAGACCCAGATCGGCGTGGACATTGGGATAGATGGCGGCGAGATAGCCCTGCTCTCGCACGTAGGGATAGCTCGCGTGCAGGAGCACAACGGGCGCCCGAGGATAGCGCTCGATGATGGGCCGGAGGTGCAGGGGATTGGCGGCCAGCAGGTCGAGGTCGCCGTCGCCGAATCCCGTGTGGAACTGCACGGGCATTTCCTCGCGCGCGGCGATTTCCAGCGCGCGGTGCACGAGATAGTCGTTGAGGGGCTTGTCGGCCAGGCGCACGTGTCCCGCGCGTTTTGCTCGCTCCTTCAACGGCGCGAACGTCGCCGCCGCCTCGCTCCGCGGCGTGTCGCGTACGGCGAGCCCGGTGCGATAGGCGACGATGCTCTTGAGCCCGACGTGCCCCGCCGCCCGCGCGCCCTCGACCGTGGCCACGAAGTCGTCGACGGCTTGGTCGAAGGTGTTGTGGCGGACGATCAGGTCCTGGGCGAGGGTTTCCAGCCTGAGGATAGTGGCGAGACGGCAGGGCAGCCGTGCCGTCATCTCGGCATGCCTCAGGCTGTCGCCCGTCTGATAGCCGTGGTCGACGAGCAGGAGGCCAAGCCCCGCGGAGCGGAACATCCGGTCGGCGAGAGGGCCGCCGCCGGCCGCGGCGCGGGCCGCGAGCACCGCGTCCACGGTGGGGACGCAGCCGAGGAATGTCGCGAGCTCCTTGAGGGCCCAGCGGAAGAAGATGGTGGTGGGCGCATGGCGCTGGTGCATCTCGGCCTCGCCGCTCTCGCTGAAGAGGCGCTGGTAGTCGACGGCGGCAAGGGCGACCCCGTCGCGCAAGAGCGGGTGGCAGTGCTGATCGAGGATGGGGATGCCGGAGAGATCGAGGCTCATGGCCCGCGGCGCCCGCTCAGAACTTCCAGAAGTGATGCTTCTGCTCGAAGGCCGCGTCTTCCTTGCTGAAGGCCGCCCACTCCGCGCGCTTCACCGCGAGGAACGAGCGCGCGAGGAGCGACCCGAGCGAGCCCATGAGCACTCGGTTGCCTTCCAGATGCTCGAGGGCCTCCGCGAGAGTGGCGGGGAATCGCACAATGCCCCGGGCGGCGCGCTCCGCGTCGGTGTAGTCGGCGGGATCGACCATGGTCGGCTCACCCGGCTCGAGCTGTCGCGTGACACCGTCGAGGCCGGCCGCGAGCAGTCCGCCCAGCGCCAGGTACGGATTGGCCGAGGCGTCGCACGCCTTCAGCTCCGCGTTGGTCGATCCCGCGCGGTCGGAGGCGAACGTGGAGGGGATACGGACGGCGCCCTCCCGATTGTCCGGGCCCCACGCCGTGTAGGCCGAGCTCCAGAAGTGTGGCTGAAGCCGCCGGTACGAGTTGACCGACGGGCACGTGAGGGCGAGCAGCGCGGGCAGGTGCTCGAGCACGCCCGCGATGAAGTGATAGCCGAGCCGGCTGACCCCGAAGCGCCCTTGCGGATCGTGGGTGAGGTTGCGCCGGCCCGCCGGGTCCCAGAGGCTCCAGTGCACGTGGCTGCCGTTGCCCGCCTGATCCGGGAACGGCTTGGGCGCGAGGGAGGCGTAGAGGCCGTGGCGGTAGGCGACGGCGCGGACCGTCTCGCGATAGAGCACCTGACGATCGGCCGCGGCCAGGGCGGGCGCGTGACGGATCGACAGCTCCTGCTGGCCGTGACCGAGCTCCGGATAGTACTGCTCGACCTGTATTCCCTGCGCTTCGAGGGCGGCCACGATGTCGTCCATGACGAGGGCGGCCGTGGCCATGCCAATGGTGGAGAAACAGAGCGACTGATCGAGCGGCGCGAAGGCGCCGTCGGGGCCCCGGACGGCCAGGGTGAACTCTCCCTCGAACGCCGCCCGCACGGTGAAGCCGGCGGCGGCGCAGGCGGCGATCTGCCGCTTGAGAAACGAGCGCGGACAGGCTTCCCACGGCGCGCCGTCGAGGGTGCACATGTCCACGGTCATGGCCGCCGCGCGCGGCGCATACGGCAGGAGGGTGAAGGTCTGAGGATCGGGCTTGAGGCGGATCTCCCCGACCGGTCCCATACCCTCCACCGGGGTGAGCTGATCGAGCATATTCATGGCCTGCATGGCCACGGTGAGCCCGATGCCGTCCGTGATGCGCGAGCCGAGACTCTCCACGTGGGTCGCCTTGCCGCGCGTGACCCCGCCGTTGTCGGTGTAGAGGAAGCGGACGAGTCGGACGTTGGCGCGCCGCGCCTGGGCCACCACGCGGCGGGCGGACGGGGTGAGACGTCGTGCGCGCTCGGCAGACATCTGCTCCTCCTTCGTTCCCGCGGCGCCAGCCCACGTACTCTTTGCGGACGTAGCCGATATGAGCGACCGGACGAGACATACCACGCGCGATCGCATCGTGGCAACCGCGAGGGAAGACAGGCAAGATGGAGCCATGGCAGACGAGGACGAGCAGCGGCTGATCGAGGATCTGAAGCGGGCGGAGAACCTGCCGGGATATGCTGACCGGGTCGAATTCATCTCGACGCACATCAGTCTCGTCTTCCGCACCGAGACCTCGGTCTTCAAGGTCAAGCGCGCGAAGAACTTCGGCTTCCTCGACTACTCCACGAAGGAGGTCCGGGAGCGTCTGTGCCGGGCCGAGGTGACTCTGAACCGTCGTACGGCGCCGGACGTATACCTGGATGTCTTGCCGGTGTATCGGGACGCGAGCGGCTACTCGCTGACGCGCCCCGGCGATATCGTAGACCACGCGGTGCACATGAAGAGGCTCCCCGACGATCGAAGCGCACTCTCCCTCCTCCAACGCGGTCATCTCACCCACGAGAATCTCGAGTCTCTCTCGGCCAGGCTCGCCCGCTTCTTCCCCGAGGCAGCAGCTGGCCCGGAGACATCCGGGAATCTCCGGGCGAGCGTCGAGGAGAACTTCGAGCAGCTCCGGCCCTTCGTGGGGCGCCTCGTGTCGGATCGGATCCTCGGCGAGCTGGAATCGCGACAGCGGGAGTGGCTGGCCAGGTGGATGGATCTGCTTGCCTCTCGACCGTCGCGTGACGGGCACGGCGATCTCCGGCTCGAGCACGTGTACTTCATGCCCGAAGGACCCATCGCCATCGACTGCATCGAGTTCCTCGAACGCTTCCGTATCGCGGATCCCGCGCTGGACGTGGCCTTCTTCGCCATGGATCTCGCGCGCAACGGCCGGCACGACCTCGGCGAGTTTTTTCTGGGCCGGTTCGCCTACGAGTCCGACGACTATGACTTCTTTCCCCTTGCCGACGGTTACCTGAGCTATCGCGCTTGCGTGCGGGCCAAGGTGGCGTGCTTCCTCGCCGGAGACGAGAGCACGGCGCCGGAGCGGGCGGAAAGCAAGGAGCGGGAGGCCCGGGCTTTTCTCGATCTGGCCCTCCTGCTCATGCGGGGGCGCTCGGCTCGACCGGTCGTCTTCGCTATTGGCGGCCTGATCGGCTCGGGGAAGACCACGGTGGCCGAGCAGCTATCGAGGTCGACGGGCACGCCGCTGGTCAGCGCGGACGCGACGAGGAAGTTCCTCGCGGGGATTCCGCGGGAGGAGAAGGGACCCCCCTCCATCTACTCGGGACCTTTTTCCGAACGCGTGCGGGATGAGCTGCTCCGGCGCGGCGCCCGGGTGCTGGAGAGCCGACGCTCGGTGATTCTCGACACGACCTTTGTCTCGCGCGAGTACCGCCGTCACGCCCGGGAGCTGGCGCACCGGTTCGCGGCGGCGTTTCTTTTCGTAGAGTGCCGGGCGCCGGAGAGCGTGCTGAGGGAGCGGCTGCGCGCCCGGACGGGAGGTGTCTCCGACGCGCGCGAGGATCTGCTCGACCGGTTCCTTCGCGCGGTGGAGCCGGCCACCGAGCTGCCCGGGGAAGAGCGGCTCGTCGTGGACACCACCCGGAGCGCCGAGGAGGCCGTGGCGGAGATTCGGCGCCGCGTGGAGGCCACGCCGGTCTAGTCAGTGTCGCTTGAAGTACTGGACCTCACGCTCGTGCTTCTCGGCGGCCTGGCGGGTCTTGAACGTTCCCAGATTCTTCCGCTTCCCGGTCTTGGGATCCAGCTTCCTCGAATACAGTCGATAGCCCCCGGAATCCAGCTTCTTGATCATCGCGCGTTCCCCCTTGAGATTCGACCCCGTCTACTCGGGCTCTCGCTCAAAGAGGGTGCAACGCGGGTGCCAACCGATCAGCAGCGAGTCACGTGGGCCGAGACGGCGAGCCATCGGCCTTGGCGGCGGGCCCACACGTCCGTGTAGCGACCCGATCCGGCGCGGCCGTCGGGACCCGTGTAGGTCGTCCGGGCGTGAATGATGGCGACGTCGCCCAGGACGCGGATCTTGACGTCGGCGGCTTGGAGATTCGAGATCTTGACAGGCAGCGCGGTCTGCTTGAGGAAGGCGGGCCGATCGATCAGCGAACCGTCGGGATTGCTGCACAGAAAATCTTCCGCAAGGATCTCGTCGAACCGCGGCACGTCCGAGTGCTGCACGGAGTTGATATAGTCGCGGTTGAGGTCCTGCAAGATCTCGAGATCGGTCCGGGAAGCGAGCTTGGTCTCCATGAGATTCCCTCCTTGAAGCGCACCATGGACCTTTTCCGGGCCGAGCGCAGCCCGCGGGAGGGAAGCCTTCAGCCGGCAGGGGAGAGCTTCGAAGCGAGCAGCAGCAGGTCGGCGGCGTTCACGTCGGAGACGAGGGCGTAGCCGAGCTCGCCGTCGCGCCAGAGCAGGACATTGAAGCCACGCGCGGAGGTGCGGTACACCTCGGCGCGTCCGGCCGGCTCGAGCCTGGCCGTCGGCCAGGGTAGTCCGTCCGCCTTGAACACGAAGAGCGAGATGCTGTGCAGCCGACGGCCGTAGACGAGGGCGGCGGCCTTGCGGTCCACGAAGTAGCCTACCGCGCCGCCTCGGAGCGGAAACTCTTCGTCGCCGGCGAAACGGATCCCCGGCGCGAAGTCGAGCTTGCCCGAGAACCACGGGATGACCTGGTGGAGGCCGCTGCTCTCGACCTCGAGCGGCCGCTGGCTCTGCAGCATGCGCACGTGATCGTTGACCGCTTCGCCGACCATGATCTGCGCTCCCTCGCTCTTCGGCGTCACCAGCTCGCGCACGCTGGGGACGACGAGGAGAAGGGCGGCGGCGGCGAGGGCGGCGGGCAGGGATAGCCGGAGCCAGGAGCGACCCCGGCTCCGCGGCGCCGCGGGGGCCTGGGCGGGCCAGCTCGCGGCGAGCTTTCGCTTGAGAGCAACGGGCGCCGAATACTGCGGCGTGCGGCGCTCGAGTACCTGGGTCAGCTCGCGCTCCACGAGATCGGCGTGCGCGCAATCGCCGCAGCCGTCGAGGTGCCGGCGCACGCCTGTGACGAGATCGGGGGCGAGGCGGCCCTGCTGGAAGTCGAGGAGCTGGTCGCGCACGTCGTGGCAATCCATGGCGCCCCTCACCGCCTCCAGTCCTTGAGCAGGGAGCGGAGCGCCGCCCGCGCGCGCGACAGCCGCGACTTGACCGTGCCCACCGCGCAGCCCATGACGTCCGCCGTCTCCGCCTCGCTGAGCCCTTCGAGGTCGAGAAGGATGACGGTGCGCGCCTCTTCCGACAAGGTCATGAGCGCGCGCTCGATGTCTTCGGCCACGACCTTGCGCAGCCGGTCGAGCTCGACTTCATCCCTGACCCAGCCGATGTCGGCCGTGGCGTACGGCATGGACGCGACGGTGTCCAGGCCGCCCACGGTTGGATTGCTCCGCTGGCGGCGATACTGGCTGATGAAGGTGTTGCGCAGGATTCTGAAGAGCCAGGCCTTGAGATTGGTCCCCGGCGTGAACTGTCCGGCGCTCCCGAGGGCGCGGCTGTATGTCTCCTGGACAAGGTCTTCGGCGTCGGTGTCGTTCGCGGTGAGATAGCGCGCGAGATTGTAGAGGGTGTCCGCATAGGCGAGGGCCTCCCGCCCCAGCTCCCACGCCTGCGCTCCATCTCCCCCCCTCGCCATGCCGTCACGATACGCCTAACGCTCGCCGAGGGGAATCGTTCCTCTTCTCAACGGGTCGTCAGCCCCCGGCGGGCCGCCGCGGCGGCTTCGGAGAGCAGGGTGTACTTCGCGAGGGTGGCGGACGCGAGGTCCATGGGCATGCGTCCGCCCTCTACCAGAGACAGGAACTCGGCCAGCATCAACGGGAAATGACGCTCGTGCCCGACGTCGAGGGTACGGGGCACGCGAATCTCGCAAGCGGAGCCGGCGGCGGCGACGCCGAGGCCTGGATGCGCTTCCTGCCACGCGGCGACGGCGTTGGCGAGCGCCGCCCGCACGTGGTTCCCCTCGCGACGCGGCACGACGGAAAGCCGGCGTCGGAAGCCGGTACCCTCGTCCTGCTCGACCCGAATCTCGGCCCGGGTCCCGCGGATCACCGAGCGATGGGTGTCGCCGCCGCCGGAGGGTGCGGACAGATCCCATCGCGTGTCGAGAGCTGCGGTGACTGCGCCGAGACGAAAGGCCAGCTCGGCATTGGCACGGTAGGCAAGCTCCTCTCCGTTGACGAGGTGACTCAGCCCAGGCGGGAACACGGAGCTACCCGTCACGCGAGCGAAGAGCGCGAGGGGAACCTGCGTCGCCCACATCCGCGCGGTGATCAACTCGAGCGCGGGACCGGCGCCGACGGGCGACGCGGCAGCGACCAGACGCTGGACCTGATCCACCATGTGGGTGGGGATGTCCGCGAGCCCGTCACCCTGGACGCGGACGTCGAAGTACCACGCGGGCCGGCGGAGGGGCCGGCCGTTGACCGTCTTTTCCAGATGATGGACGCCCGAGATCTCGATGGTGGGGTTGCCGGAGTCGACGTCGAAGTCGCCGAAAACATCGCGCTCTCTCACGAGCTTGCGGGTCAGGATGGACGTGATGTCGTGACGGCCCGTCATCATCTCCACGGCGAGAGGGCCGCCCGCCAGGGTGTGATGGAGGTCGTCCAGGCCGCTCGCATCCACCATCCAGGGTTTGTCCGCGAGCACGTGGAAGCCGGCGTCGTGAAGACGGCGCATCGCTGCCATCTTTCCGTCGTTCTTGCCGGCGAGGATGGCTACGTGGCCCCGGCGCTCCGCGATCAGATGGTCGAGCGGGCGGTCACCTGTTCGGATGATCGGACGCCAGGACGTGGGCTCCACTGGGCGCCGATTGAAGGCCTCCAGAAGGGCGAGGAAGGCGTCGAGCTCCGCTCCCGGCGGCGCGTAGACGAAGATCTCGTCGGAGATCCCCGCATGACGCGCGCCGAGAGTGAGCGCGGCGTGGAAGTGGCCCGGTTCGAGGAAACTGAGAGTGTGCGTGACGGGCTCCGCGTGCGAGCTAGGCCCGCGGCTTCACCCAGGTCTCGGACCAGGCGAGGGTGGCGCTGCTGCCTTGCCGGTCGCCGCGCATCTCGAGCCAGACGCTGCCCGTGGCCGCGCGGCCGTTGAGCTCGAGTTGGGCAGACCGGGCGGGAAAGAACGTGCTGAAGACGCCGATGGGCCGGTTGTTGAAGCCCGGAGGCGCATGGAGCACGAAAGGCTCGATGCAGTCGTACCACGACATCACGATCCGGGCGTCGGCGGCGACAATAGTCTCGGTGGCGGCGGACCAGGGGCCGCCGTGGCGCTCGAAGGTCGCGGCGATGACGGGCAGGGAGGTGTCCGCGAAGGCCGGGAAGAGCACGGACTCGATCGTCTTCTGAAGCCAGCGAGCCACGGCGATGTTGTCGCCGTAGACGCGGATCTTGCCGTCGGTCAACGTGCTCTGGATAAAGAGCACGTGGCCGGCCCCGGCCGGGCACCAGAGCACGCGCCAGTGGCTCGTTCGGTCGGTGAGAGTCTTGCCGCCATCCGAGCTCAGCCGGACGAAGGAGTTCTCACCGGTCATCAGGACTTCGTTGGGGTCAACAGGCGGCATGGTGTCTCCCTTTCGAGTTTGTGTGCGCGGCGCGGCCCGACGCGGTACATTCAGCCGGTCACCGGCCCCGAGTGAAGATAATGGGGATACCCGCTCGACGCAAGCCGCGATCACAAAGGAGAAGACGGCCATGAGCAAGCGCTTCCTGCACCTGGTGAGGATGGACGTGGCGCACGATCACGAGGCGGCCTTCAACGAGGTCTACGACAAGGAGCACGTGCCGCTGCTCGAGGCCGTTCCCGGCGTGGGCCGGGCCACGCGCTATCGCAATCCGTCGCCCACCGATCCGCGCTACATCGCCGCCTATGAGCTCGAGAGCGCTGCCGTCCTCCAGAGCCCGTCGTGGAAGACGGCCGCGGAAAGTGGCCACTGGCCAACGGAGATCCGGCCTCACACCATGAACCGCCAGATCGCCACCTACGAGTGGGTCGGGTGCAGCCGAGAGCTGACCTACAAGACGCCCTACATCTTCTGGGTCCTCATGGATATCGAGCCGCACCGCGAAGCGCTCTTCAACGAGCTGTACGACACGGAGCACGTGCCCCTGCTGTTGAAGCTCGACGGCTGCACCAACGTGGTGCGCTACAAGACGGACGCCCCCGGGCTGCCGCGCTATCTGGCGGCCTACGAGGTCGAGCGGCCCGATCTCCCCATGTCCAAGCTGTGGAACGACACCTCGGACATCGGGCGCTGGAAGCCCGAGGTGCGGCCCTACACCTACAACAAGCGATACATCGTCGGAGAGCGCCTCTGATGCCCATGGACATCGCCCTCACCGGGCTGGCCATGCCCATCGCCGAGTTCCCCGCCATCGCGCGCGAGGCGGAGGGGCGTGGCTATCGTACGGCGTGGGTGGGAGAGGCCTCGGGCGCCGAAGCCATCGTATTGTCGACGCTGATTGCCACGCACACCACCACCCTCAAGATCGCCAACGGCGTGATTCCCGTCCAGACACGCACGCCCATCGTGTATGGCCAGGCGGCGGCCACTCTGGGGCACCTTGCCCCGGGGCGATTCGCGCTGGGGCTCGGCCTGTCGAGCGAGATCATCGTCGGCCAGTGGCATGGCCTGCCCTTCGCGCCGTCCATCCGGCAAATGCGGGAGGCGGTCCAGATCATCCGCACGGCCGCCTCGGGCGAACGCGTGAACTTCGACGGCAAGTTCTACCGGCTCAAGAACTTCCGCCTCGCCATTCCCGCCGCCTCGCCCGCGCCGCGCATCTACCTCGCCGCGCTCGGACCCAGGATGTGCGAGCTGGCGGGCGAAGTGGCCGATGGTGTGCTCCTGAACTGGCTGCCGCCTTCGGCCATGCCGGCGTCGGTGGCTCACGTGGAGGCGGGGGCCAAGCGCGCCGGCCGGAGCCTCTCCGACATCGACGTGGCCGTCTACGTGCGCACCTGCGTTACCGACGAGCCCGCCGCCGTGCGCGAGGCACTGGCCCGGGACATTACCGGCTATGCGATCGTCAGCGTCTATGCGCGCTTCTTCGCCGAGTGCGGCTTCGCCGGAGAGGTCGAGGCCGTGAATGCGGCGTGGAAGGCGGGCGATCGCGCGGGAGCGGTGAAAGGGATCTCCGAGCGTGTTCTCGATGGACTCGGCGCGGTCGGCGCCGCCGATTTCTGCCGCGAGCAGATGAATGCGTTCGCGCGCACCGGGGCTACGCCCGTCGTGCTGCCCTTCGCCCCGCCCGGTCCTGACGCGCGTGCATCCATGCTGAAGACCTTTCGCTCGTTCCCCTGAGGGCGCGGGAGACCGTGTAGCGTTTACCGGGGAGTCGATTGGTCTGTCTCTTGCAGTTTCCCCGTGGAAAAGGAGCCACCCATGCGAGCGCTGTGCTGGCACGGCAAGGAAGACATCAGGGTCGACACGGTTCCGGACCCCCAGATCCAAGACCCGCGCGACATCATCGTGAAGATCACCTCGACGGCGATATGCGGATCAGATCTCCATCTCTACGGCGGCTTCGTGCCGTCCATGGAGAAAGGCGATATCGTCGGTCACGAGCCGATGGGCGAAGTGGTGGAGGTCGGGCGCGACATCAAGACGCTCCGCCGCGGCGATCGTGTGGTCGTCCCGTTCACGATCTCCTGCGGCACGTGCTTCTTCTGCCGGAAGCAGATGTTCTCCCTGTGTGACATCTCCAACCCGAACGCCGACGCGGCCCGCGAGGCCATGAGTCAATCGCCGGCCGGCCTCTTGGGCTTCTCCCACCTCCTGGGAGGCTTTCCCGGCGGCCAGGCCGAATACCTGCGGGTGCCGTTCGCCGATGTCGGCCCGGTCAAGATTCCTTCTGGCCTGCGCGACGAGCAGGTGCTGTTCCTGTCTGACATCTTTCCCACCGGCTACATGGCGGCCGAGAACGCGGAGATCGAGCCGGGCGAGACGGTGGCGATTTGGGGATGCGGGGCGGTCGGGCAGTTCGCCATCAAGAGCGCGTGGATGCTCGACGCGGGGCGCGTCATCGCCATCGATCGGGTACCGGAGCGGCTGCGGATGGCGGAAGAGCAGGGGCGCGCCGAGACGATCAACTTCGAGGACGGCGACGTCTACGAGCGGCTGATGGTCCTCACGAGCGGGCGCGGGCCGGACCGGTGCATCGACGCGGTGGGGACGGAGGCCCATGGCCGAGGCAGCGTGGACGCGATGTTCGACAAGGCGAAAGTGGCGGCATACCTGGGCACCGACCGACCGCACGCCCTGCGCGAGGCGATCATGTGTTGCCGCAAGGGGGGCACCATTTCCGTTCCCGGCGTCTACATCGGATTTCTGGACAAGATTCCGTTCGGGGCCGCGATGGGCAAGGGGCTGACCATCAAGACAGGACAGACGCACGTGCCTCGCTATCACCAGCTGCTGCTCGGCAAGATCGAGGCGGGCGAGATCGATCCGTCGTTCGTGGTGACCCACCGGCTGCCCCTCGAAGAAGGTCCCGAGGCGTACCGGATGTTTCGGGACAAGAAGGACGGCTGCATCAAAGTCGTGCTGAAGCCCTAGGACAGGATAGCCGGCGAGACTCGAAGGCTATACAAAGTGACACAACGGTACGGATCTACCCGGTCACATCTTCCCGTACTCGCGCGCAGCCGGCGGGTTTGCCGATGAAAGCAGGTGGCATCACCGTTGCTCCCGTCTCTTTCGAGCGCGCATGCCGCACGCCAGATCGGGATCAGGTGGTCGACACGCAGCGGAACTTGGCGAAGACGTAAGGATAGTGTGCCTGATACCAGTTCCGGAAGCTCCGGCGCACCAGCTCCGCGGCCGTCGCCCACGAGGCCCCCTTGAGGACGAAGTGCTTCCCATCGAAGAAGTCGGCCGAGTAGCCGGGATATTCCGGGATCCACGCCGCGAATCCCGGCAATCCGGTGAAAGGCGTGTCCGTCCATTCCCATCCATTGCCCACGAGCTCATGGACACCCCAGGCGCTCACACCCTCCGGATAAGCGCCCACGGGCGTGGGCGACCAGTACCGGGAGTCGAAGTTGCCGTGCCCGTCGCCGGGCGCTGTCCCGCCCCAGGGAAGGGCTCGTTCGGTCCCGGTGGGATCTCCGAATGCGGCGCGATGGAATTCCGGCTCGCTGAGCAATCGCTTGCCCTGCCAACGCGCATAAGCCCGCGCCTCGGCGAGGCTCACATAGACGGGCCAATCAGCCACGCTGTCCAGGGGGAGAAGCTCGAAGAGTCCGCGATAGAACCATCGCCCGTCCTTGTCCGTCCACACGGGAGGGGCGCTGATTTTTTCCGCCCGGCTCCATTCCCAGTCGTCGGCGCTCCAGAGATCGGGACGCCGGTAACCGCCGTCTCTCACGAAGGAGAGGAATTGCATGTTCGTCACCGGCGTCTCGTCGACGGTGAAGGCCGGCACGAAGACCTGGACAGACGGAAATTCATTGTCCCAGCCGAAAGCGAGGTCGGTGAGCTCGCATCCGAGCGTGACCGTTCCCGCGGGCACCCGCGCGGTGGCGGGCGGCCGTCCCCGCCCGAGCGGGGTGCGGGGAAGCCAGGAGGGGCGGGCTTTCTGATCGTAGGGGAGCTGCTGCATCATGTAGAGCAGCGTTTCCTGATGCATGAGCTCGTGCTCGATGATCATGGTGAAGACGCGCTCGTCGCGCGCCATGAGGTGCGTCCCCGCCCGTTCCGACACCGCGTCTACCGCATCGAGCACGGCGGCGCGTACGCGATCCCGATAGGCGCGCACGGCGGAAAGGGGCGGCCAGCTATCCGGGACCTCGGGATGAGCGTGACAGTGGGTGGGGTCGTCGACGTCCGGATCGATCCCGCGGGAGAAGAGCTCGTCGAAGCCCGCGTCGAGCGACGGCCGTCCGAGGACGCCCGCGCAGATGTGATTCCACGCGAAGGCCGGGAGATGCCCCACGTAGAAGATGAAGGGATGGCGCAGCGCTATGGGCTGCGCGAGGAATGCCCCGGGCGCGAGGAGCTCGAAGATCCTGTCCGTGCGCGCCCATGCTCCGGTGAGTCGTTCGACCACGGTCTCAGCCATGTCGACCCTCCATTGGTCACGGTGCCATCAGGTCGAGGAGCTAGCAAGGATAGGGCCATCCGGCGATCCGACAGAGTGTACGTCGGGACGCCGATCCGGGCGAGCCGTATCGACAGGACGCGCCGGACTTTCACTCGCGGGCTTGATCGTGGACCTGATGGGGACTACCCTCAAGGGCCACTGAGCGACCGGGTCCGTTTGACGAGGTGATGACGATTCGATATCGATCGCATGCGTACACGAACGAGACGGACAAACGTCAGGCCCTCGAGGCGGACGTGCGCCGTGGCCTCACCTCGGTGCCCATGAGCCTTCCTCCGAAGTATTTCTACGACGCGACAGGCTCGAAGCTGTTCGAGGACATCACGGAGCTGCCCGAATACTATCTGACGCGCACCGAGGCCGCCCTGCTCGAGGAGCTCGCTCCCCGCCTCATGCGCACGCTCGCCCCGGAGGACATCGTGGAGCTGGGCGCGGGATTCGCCACGAAGACCCGGCGGCTGCTCGATGCGCGGAACGGGCTCCGGCAGTCCATCCGCTACATCCCCATCGACATCGACGAGGTCACCATGCAGGCGACGGCCACCCGGCTCCTCGCCGACTATCCGTTTCTTCACGTGCGGGCGCTCGTGGGCGACTTCGAGCGGCACCTCCGGCACGTGCCCGCCTCCGTGGGCCGCCGGCTCGTCCTCTTCCTCGGCAGCACCATCGGCAATCTCGATCCTCCCGCCCGCCACCGGTTGCTGAGCGAGGTGCGCGCCCTCCTCGGCCCGGGGGACCGCTTTCTCATCGGCCTCGACCTCGTCAAGGACGTGGCGGTGCTCGAAGCCGCCTACGATGACGCGAGCGGCGTCACGCGCGAATTCAATCGCAATATCTTGCACGTGGTGAACCGCGAAGTGGACGCCGATTTCAACCCCGCCGCCTTCGAGCACGTTGCCTTCTTCAACGAGGCGGCCTCCCGCATCGAGATGCACCTGGTGCCCGAGGAGCCCCAAGAGGTCCATCTCCGCGCCCTGGGGCTGACCGTCCGCGTATCGCCGGATGACGGCATCTGGACGGAGAGCTGCTACAAGTTCAGCCGCGCCTCGACCGAGGCCATGCTCGACGAGGCCGGGCTCCGGTTGGCGAGCTGGCACGTCGACCCGGACAACTACTTCGCCCTCGCGATGGCCGCGACGGCCTGACCCAGGAGGAGAGACCGTGGACGCCAATCTCGTGGTGGGCAAGCAGTTCCCGGACCTCGAGCTGTCGGATCACCGCGGAGAGCCGGTACGCCTCTCCAAGCTGGCGGGAGAGTATCCGCTCATCGTGAGCTTCTATCGTGGCTACTGGTGACCGAAGTGCGGGTGCCAGTTACGGCACCTCACGGAGCTTCAAGACGAGCTCTCGGTCAACTACTGCAAGCTCGCCGTCGTGTCTACCGATCCGCCCGAGGTGTCGGCGGCGTTCCGGGCCGGGCTCGGTGCCACCTTCACCTTCCTCTCGGATCATGAGCGGCACGCCATTTCCGCGCTCGACCTCGTCGAGGTCACCGCGCCCGGATTTCGCCATGGCCTCGTGGCCGTGCCTTATACCTTCTCCCTCTTGCCCGATCTCACCATCCACCGCATCTACAACGGCTGGTGGTTCGTCGGCCGCCCCACTGTCGAGGAGCTGCGCCAGGACTTGCGCGCGATGATGGAGCGCTGCCGGACCGACTACGTCTACCGCGGCCCCCAACGGAATGGCCCAGGCTGAGCGTCCGCTCGATGAGGCCGGGCCGGCGCATCCCGCCTACGCCCAGCCCACCCCGCGGCTGCTCTATGTCCACGACGACCTGAGCAGCGACGTCATCCGGCGCTTCGGAGCCGATTCGACCGCCGCCGACCTTCTTCACGCTCTCTTCGCTCTTCTCTCCCGCAGCGGCGACCGCGTGGTGATCCTGACCGTGGCCGAGCAGATCAATCTCGTGATCAGCCGGGGCCCCCACGCTCCGTTCGACCTCGCCCTCGGCATCAGCCGGGCCGGGGAGCGTGTGGCGCAGGCGCTTCATCTCCAGACGGGCTGGTTCCCGCACGTGCGGCGCCTCGGCCTCACCCGCGAGGAGGACGGGCACGGCGACTATCGTCTCGTGAGCACGGTGGCCGCTCCGCTGGCCGCCCAGCTCGACGGGATCGATGGCATCGAGGGGACCGGATCTCTAGCCGTGGTGGACGACACCGTCTTCTCTGGCCTCACCATGCGGAGCGTGCTCGAAGCCCTGCCCCCTACGCTGCTGCCTCGCACCCATGCCTTCTGCCTCCGAGGCATCGGCGAATCGATAGCCGCCGTGGCCAGACTTTGCCCGGTCACCGCGGGCGTGGCCGCTCCGGGTCGGATGCTGGAGGACGTGAGCTTCATCAATGCCAGTGGGCTGGTCCTCCGCGTGGGTATCCGCCGCCACGGGCAAGCCCCGCTCGCCTTCTTCGATCGGCCGGATTGGATCCGCGCGTGGTTCCCCGACCGCGACGGCGAGGTGATCGGTCTCTGCCGGCGTCTCAACGCCTTGCTGGAAGCCGAGGACTAGCGGCGGAGACCACGCGGGACGGCCAGGCGGTCCAGCAGCTCGAAGATCACGTGAAATGCCACGGCCATGGCGGCGGCGGGCGCGGCGCCGGCGAGGATGGTCGCCGTATCGTCCAGGGCCAGACCCCGCACGATGAGCGTTCCGTAGCCCCCGCCGCCGATGAATGCGGCAAGAGTTGCCGTCCCCACCGTCATCACGGCCGAGGTCTTGACCCCCGCCATGATGCCGATGGAGGCCAGGGGAAGCTCGATGCGCCACAGGCGCGCCAGGCGCCCGAGGCCGAGGACAAACGCGATCTCGAGGAGATGGCCATCGATACCGATGAGCCCGGCATAGGTGCTGCGAACGATGGGCAGCAGCGCGTAGAGGGACAGGGCGACGAGCGCCGGGCCCTTGCCGATTCCGAAGAGCGGGATCATGAACACGAGCAAGGCCAGGGCTGGAATCGTCTGCAGCATGCCGACTGCCCCCAGCTCGATCTGGCCCGCCCTCCGGAAGCGCGCGGCCGCGATGCCCATGGGAACGCCGAGCGCGATGGCGGCGGCGAGGGACACGAGGACGAGGACGAGGTGGTCGAGGGTAAGAGTGTAGAGCTCGGCGGCGAGGCCCGTCTTTCGCGAGGTGTCCGGGGGCGCGGTGCCGAGGAAGGCCGCGGCGATCTCGGGCACGCTTTTGCCGTCGAGATCGGCCATGGCATTGAGCCTCGACATGCGCTTCTCGTCCAGCTTCCCCTCGAACGCTTCGCGGAGGCGGGCCCAGGTGCGCGGGTACCGCTCGGCCATGTCTCTCCGGGCGAGGAGCACGGCCGAGTAGTCGGGAAAGAAACGCCGATCGTCCTCGAGCACGCGAAGGCGCAGCCGCTCCAGCTGTCCGTCCGTCGAGAAGACGTCCATGATGTCGATCTCGCCGCTGACCATGGCGCGATAGGTGAGCGCGTGCTCCATCACGCGCACGGCGGCCAGCGACAGGCCATAGTGGCGCGCGAGTCCGGGCCAGCCGTCCTCGCGCTCGAGGAAGCCGGAGCTGAAGGCCGCGGTGAGCCGGCCCTGACGGGCGAGATCGCTGATGCGGCGGAGGCCGAGGCGGTCCGCGGTATCGACGCGCACGGCGAGCGCGTAGGTGTTGTTGAAGCCGAGGGACTCGCTCATGGTCAGGCCCGACGGCCCGAGGCGGGCGCGGATCGCCTCGGCGGTGCGGAGCGCCGGGTCCTTCAGGATGATGTGCGAGAGCGTGCCGGTGTACTCGGGATAGAGATCGATGGCGCCGGAGGCGATGGCCCGATAGGCGAGACCGGTGCCGCCCAGGCCGAGCTGCCGTTCCACCCGCGCTTCTCCGCCTCGCTCGATCACCTGGGCCGCGATCTCCGCGAGGATGTAGCTCTCGGTAAACGACTTCGAGCCGACCCGAATGACCCCGTCCGCGGCGGCGGCGCTCCCATCTGTCCCACAAAGGAGCACGATGACGAGCCCCGCACCGAGGAGTGTCCGCACCGTCACCGGTCGGTAGCCAGGGTCTGCGCGGTCAGGAATTGGGTCACGAAAGGCACGGCGGGCCGCTCGAGCAGGTCGGCAAAACTTCCTCGCTGAACCACGCGCCCGGCCGTCATCAGGGTGATGGTGCTGCCGAGCTGCGCGGCCTCGCGGAGGTCATGGGTCACGAGGACTACGGTCTTGCCCAGGGCCTGGAAGAGTGCGCCGAGCTGAGCTTGAAGCTCGGCCCGGACAATGGGATCGAGCGCGCCCAACGGCTCGTCGAGGAGGAGGATGGGGGGATCGGGCATGAGCGCTCGCATGAGCCCCACCCGCTGGCGCTGCCCGCCGCTCAGCGCGCGCGGGTAGAGCCGGAGCGTGCTCTCGTCGAGGCCGACCATCTCTCCCAGCTCGGCCGCCCGCGCCCGCGTGCGGGCGGGCGGCCAGCCGCTCACCTGGGCGGGGAGCGCGACGTTGTCGAAGGCGGTGAGATGCGGATAGAGGCCGCCGTCCTGCACCACATAGCCCATGCGCTTCACCAGCGCGGCCCGCGTCGCCGCGCTCACGAGCGTTCCGTCCACCCGCACATGTCCCTCATCGGGCGGCACGAGGCCGAGAATGCAACGCAACACCGTCGACTTGCCGGACCCGCTCGAGCCGAGGAGCACGTGGACGGTGCCGGAATGCACCTCGATGGACACGCCCTCGAGGGCAACGCGATCGCCGAACCGCTTGGTGACGTCTCTGAGCTCGATCACGATAGAGCCGGCGTGCCCAGGGACACCCGGGATCGCTCCGGGCGGCCGTGGATCAGCGAATCACACCCGCGGCGCGCAGCTTCGCCACCTCGTCCGTTCCGAGCTCGAGGAGGCCGCGCAGGACCTCTTCCGTGTGCTCGCCCAGCATGGGCGACGGCGTCCGCACTGCGCCGGGAGTTTCCGACAGGCGCACGGGCACGCCGACCATGCGGACTTTTCCCGCCCGCGGGTGATCCATCTCCACGAGGGCGCCCCGCGCCTTCACCTGCGGATGCTCCACGACTTCGGGGATGCCGTTGATCGCGCCGAAGGGGATGCCCTTGGCGAGGAGTATCGGCTCCCATTCCTCGTAGGGGCGCGTGAGGAATGTCTCCTGCAGCGCGGCGATGAGGGAGTCCCGGTGGCGGGCCCGATCGCCGTTGGTGCGATAGCGCAGGTCGTCGGTCAGCTCCGGCCGGCCGATAGCGGGGCAGAAGATCTTCCACAGCTTCTCGCTGCCCACGGCGAGGGCGAGGTCGCGCGTCTTGGTCCGGAACGTCTGGTACGGCAGGAGCGCCTTGTAGGCGGTGCCCATGGGCTCGGGCGTCTCGCCGTCGGCGAGATAGCCGCCGATCATGGAGCCGAGGAGCGAGAGCTGTCCCTCCAGCATGGACACGTCGATGGCCTGGCCCCGTCCCGTCCGCTCCTTCACGCGCAGGGCGAGCATGATGCCGTAGGCCGCGTACATGCCCGCCGTCATGTCCGCGATGGACGTGCCGCAGCGGACGCCGTGCGAGCCGGGCTCGCCGGTGACGCTGATCATGCCGCTCTCCGCCTGGAGGATGAGGTCGAGAGCGGCGCGATCCCGGTACGGCCCATCCTGGCCGAAGCCCGAGATCGAGCAGTAGATGATGCCGCCGTTCCTCTTCCGCGCCTCCTCGTAGCCGAGGCCGAGGCGCTCGAGGGAGCCCGTGCGGTAGTTCTCGAGGACGACGTCGCACCGCTCCATGAGGCGGAAGAACAGCTCCTTGCCTTCGGAAAGCTTGAGATCGACCTCGATGCCCTTCTTGTTGCGATGCAGGCTCACGAAGTACGATGTCTCCCCGCCGGGGAGGGGGGTGCCCCACGCGCGAGAGATGTCGCCCGCTCCCCTTGGCTCGAGCTTGATCACCTCCGCGCCGAAATCGGCGAGCATGGTCGAGCAGAACGGGCCGGCCAGGGCGTGGCTGAGATCGAGCACCCGGACGTCCTCCAGCGGCATTCGCATCATCGGCCTCCCGCGACGGCCAGGGTGTGGCCGGTGATATAGCTCGCCTCGTCCGAGGCGAGGAAGAGCACGGCGTGCGCCACCTCGATGGGCTGGCCGAGCCGGTGGAGGGGGGTCATGCGATTCGGGCTGAACTCGACGGTGTCGTTCATCTTCTTGAGAGAGGGGCCCGCGCGCTCCGTATCAATGGGACCGGGCGCCACCGCATTGACGTTGATGCCGTGGTCTGCCAGCTCGAGGGCCACGTCGCGCACGAAGCCGTGCACGCCCGCCTTGGACGCGGAATAGGCGGCGCCGCCCTGATAGTACGCGGTCCACGGCGTGCCTTCGCGCGCACCCGAGGACATGCAGACGATACGACCGTAGCGCCGGCGCATCATGTGGGGGACGGCGGCGCGTGTGCAGAGAAAGGTCGAGCGCAGGTTCAGGCGGAGGGTGAAGTCCCAGTCTTCGACGGGCATCTCCCAGATCTTGCTGTTGCGGCTGCCCCCCACGTTGTTGACGAGGATGTCCAGCCCGCCGAGGCGCTCGACGGCCGCGTCGATGAGTCCGGCCGCCCCATGTTCGTCCGTGAGGTCGCCGGCGACCGAAACGGCCACCCCCCCTGCCGACGTGATCGCGGCCACCGTCTCCTTGAGGCCCACGCCGTCCGTGTCGCCGAGAGCCACCCGGGCGCCTTCGCGGGCCAGCACCAGCGCGATCTCCCGGCCCAGCCCGTGGGCCGCTCCCGTCACCACCGCCACGCGGCTTCTTACGCCCGACATTCGCTCTCCTTTGCTCGACGCTGCGGCCGATGCTAGCACGGGAAGATCGCCCCCTCATCCTGCCCCCTTCCCTGGGGAGGCGGAGGGTGGCGCTGCATTATCGAACGATCCGGGCTAGACTGAGGCGGCGCAATCAGGCCGCTCGACCTTTCGGGTTCCCCGTGGCGCGCTCTCGAAGGAGGAGACGTCGTGACGACCACCGCCCTCGGTACCAATGCCGTGTTCACGGAAGAGTACGACGTGGCCATTCCCTACATGCAGCGGACGCGCGACTACTACGTCGCCCTCGGCTACGACAACCCCTATCGCTGGGCCAGCTTTGCCCAGGTGCCCTTCACGCCGCTCTCGACGCCGCTCAACCGGGCGCGGGTCGGCCTCATCACGACGGCGGCGCCGTATCAGCCGGGGGTAGGGGACCAGGGACCCGGCGCGCCCTACAATGCCGCGGCCAAGTTCTATCAGGTGTACTCGGTGACCACGGACAGCGTGCCCGACCTCCGGATCTCGCACGTGGGCTACGATCGCCGACACACGTCGGCCGCGGACATCAATACGTATCTCCCCCTCACGCGGCTGCGGGAGGCGGTGACGGCGGGGCGGATTGGATCGCTGGCCCGGCGTCTTCACGGATCGCCCACGAACCGGAGCCACCGTACCACCGAGCATGACGCTGCGGAGCTCCTGCATCGCTGCCGCGAGGACGAAGTCGACGCGGTCGTGCTCGTTCCCAGCTGACCCGTCTGCCACCAGACCGTGAGTCTGGTCGCCCGCCACATCGAGGCCAACGGCATTCCTACCGTGATCATGGGCTGCGCGAAGGACATCGTCGAGCACTGCGGGGTCCCGCGCTTTCTTTTCAGCGATTTCCCGCTCGGTAACTCGGCCGGGCGGCCCTTCGACGTGGAGTCCCAGGCGCAGACGCTCGAGCTGGCCCTCCGCGTCCTGGAGAGCGCGCCCGCGGCCCGCACCACCGTGCAGTCGCCGCAGCGATGGAGCGCGGACGCGTCGTGGAAGCGCGACTTCAACGATCTCTCCAAGCTGACTCCGGAGGAGATTCTGGAGCGGCGCAAGGAGTTCGACGTGGTGAAGAGCGTGGCGCGGGCCAAGCGCGAGGGCACATGACCAAACCATTTACCGGCGTCCGCATCCTCGACTTCACCCGTTATCTGGCGGGGCCGTACGGCACCTATCAGCTCGCCCTCCTCGGCGCCGACGTGATGAAGATCGAATCGCACGAAGGCGACGAGACGCGCGTGTCACCCGCCGACAAGGCGTGGGCGGAGCGGAAGATGGCGCCCTCCTTCCTGTCCATGAACGGCAACAAGCGCAGCATCACCCTCGATCTGCGGCGCCCGGAAGCGATCGAGATCGTCAAGCGGCTGGTGGCCGGTGTCGACGTGGTGTGGGAGAACTTCCGGGGCGGCGTCATGGACCGCCTCGGGCTCGGCTACGAGGAGCTGTCGGCCATTAACCCGCGCCTCATCTACTGCTCGGTCTCCGGCTTCGGCCGGACGGGGCCCGAGCGGGCCACGGCGGCCTTTGACGGCAAGCTCCAGGCGATGTCGGGGATCATGTCGATCACGGGCACGGAGGCCAATGGTCCGACACGCGCGGGGTTTGCCCTCTGCGACACGATCGGCGGCGTCACCGCGGCCATGGCCGTCGCCAGCGCGTTGTACCAGCGCACGCATACCGGGCGCGGCCAGCTCGTGGACGTCTCCATGCTGGACGCGGCCCTCGCCTTCATCGCCGGGCCGGTCTCGGAATACACCGTCGCGGGCATCGAGCAGCGCCAGATCGGCAACGGGTCCGTGAGCCGCAAGCCCACGGCGAGCCGGTTCAGGGCAGGCGGCGGCTACATCGTGCTCGCGGTACTCACCGAGAAGCAGTTCGGCAACCTCATGAAGGCGCTCGGTCGTCCCGACGTGCTCGCCGATCCGCGCTTCAAGGACTGGTCTTCCCGCACCGACAACGAGCCGGCGTTGCGCGAGATCATCGAGACGGCCATGGCTACCGACGACCCCCGCACGTGGGAGACGCGGCTCACCGCCGCCGATGTTCCATGCGGCTCGATCTGGAAGGTCGACGAGATCGTCCGCCATCCCCAACTCGAGCACCGCGACGTACTTCAGACCATCGACACGCGCTACGGGCCGATGCAGCTCGTGGGGGCCGGGTTCCGTCTGGAGCACGGCAGCCCCAGCCTGGATCGGGAGCCGCCCACGCTGGGCGAGCACACCGACGAGATCCTGAAAGAAGCCGGCTACTCGGCCGAGGAGATCGAGCGGCTGCATCGCGAAGCGATCGTCTAGAGGCTCCTCTCGATCGAGGTACTTGTTTCCCGCGGGAAAAGAGTCCCCGGTAGTTCCAGCCCTCCGGCTCGAGCGCATCCCCAGTAGCCGACCCTGCCCCCGCGGAAATGCCGTGTGAATAGACTGCGGAGCGGGGGGCACTTTTCTTGCTAACCGCTTCTACCAGCTCGGCTACGCCGGTCAGGCGTGGCCGATGGTTCTTTTCTGGCGCGGCGCTCGGGGGTGCATCCGTGAAAGGTGTCGGGGAAGGGCAGTCCGGACCAAGCGTATCCGGCGCCGTAGCCGATGCCTTTGCCCGCCGTCGCGAAGCTGGCCTGGCGCTGGTGGAGTGCGCTGATGCGATGACTCGCACCGGCGCCGCCATGGCGGCCAGGTTCAGCGGAGGCGGCAAGCTGATCGCGTTCGGCAACGGTGCTGGGAGCACGGATGCCCAGCACGTCGCCGTCGAGTTCGTCCACCCGGTCATCGTCGGCAAGCGGGCCTTGCCCGCCATCGCCCTCACCAGCGACGTGGCCACCATCAGCGGCATCGCCGATCGGGAGGGGTGGGAGCAGGTCTTCGCCCACCAGATCCAGCACCTGGGCCGGCCGGGCGACATAGCGCTTGGCTTCATTCCCCCGGACGGCTCGAGCGGCAATGTCTTGCGCGCACTTCTCGTCGCCCAAGCGATGGGACTGCTCACGGTGGCCGTTGGCCGTGACGATATCGGTCCCATCGTCGCGGTGGACCACACGGTCATGGTCAAGTCGTCGAATCCGCAGATCGTGAAGGAGATGGAGGTCACCATCTGCCACATCCTCTGGGAGCTCGTGCACGTCTTCCTCGAGCGACCCGCCGTGGCTCCGTGAAGCTTCCTGAGAATGGAAGCGGCCGCCCTCGCGGCATCGAGTCACTGTATCCGTTCCTCTTCGCCTCGCAGAAGGACCGGGGCGCGGTGACGGAGGAGGTGCGCCGTTCCACCCGCGAGCAGGCACTCGAGATCGTGGCCATCCGCGACCGTCTTGCCGTCGGTCTGGACACCCGCCTCACCGAATGTGCCCAGGCCCTCGCTCTCCGCTTCGCGAAGGGGGGCAGGCTCTTCGCGTTCGGCAATGGGGGGAGCGCGAGCGACGCTCAATCGGTGGCCCGGGTGTTCCTGGATCCCTCGGCGGGGCAGCCCCTGCCCGCCTACGCGCTCACCAATGACACGGCGGTGGTGACGGCGCTATCGAACGACATCGGGTTCGAAGTGGTGTTCGCCCGTCAGATCGCCGCCTTCGCCGAGCAGGGGGACATAGCCGTCGGGCTGTCCACAAGCGGAAACTCCGAGAACGTCATTCGCGCTCTCTACGAAGCCGCGCGCCGTGGGCTTCTCACGGTGGGCTTCGCCGGCTACACGGGCGGACGGATGGCGGAGATGGATTCCATCAATTATCTGTTTGTGGTGCCGTCTCTCTCGGTGCATCGGATCCAGGAGGCACAGACCACGCTGTATCACGTCTTGTGGGAGCTCACCCAGCTGGCCTTGACGGAGTCGAGCCAAGGCCATCCGGTAGATCAACGCCGGCCTCAACTGTGACGGCGATTCCATCGCCCTCACCGCCGCCATCCAACACGCGAGCTAGGAGGCCAGCACTTCTTCCCGTCGGAGACTCAGCAACGCCACCGCGCCGGCCAGCTCGCGGAGATTCGCCGGCTTTGGTACATGGGTCTGGAACCCGGCTCGCAGCGCCTTGAGCCGATCTTCGGGGGTGGTGCAACCGGTGAAGGCTACCGCCGGTGTATTGCCTCCTCTGTCAGGGGGAAGACTCCGTACCCGCCGGATCAGCCAGTAGCCATCCTTCTCGGGCATGGAGAGGCTGCTCACGAGGACATCGGGTCTCTCTCGCTTGATCAGACCCAGCGCCGTGACCGGGGAATCGACTGCGGTCACACACGCGCCGTATTGCTCGAGAGCGGCCGTCACGACCTCCCGCACATCGGGAATACCCTCGACCACCAATACCCGCACTCCCGCGAGACGAGGAATACCGAACCATGAGCTCATGCCCCCTATAGCAGCGCCGATGCCAACCGGACGGTTGAAGCCATCCTCGCTAAACGACCGTAAAGGCTACCGGCCGATTCGCTCAGGCCACGGGACTCCAGGAAAATCGTTCAGCATCGGGTCAAATGTTCCCGGTCGAACCTTCCTGAGGGGGACTCATTGAGGCTCCGGTGCGGATTCGCGTGCTCTCGATGCCCCCGCAGTAAGGTCACCTCGGATTCGTCAGCTCGATGCGGTATACCGGGCCCTTGAGGCGCAGAGGTCCGTCGCAGCGCACGAAGGCCGGCAGATCCTTGGTCCAGATGACGCACTCGTAGTCGGCCGGCGTCTTCCCCATCAGGGCCGCCACGAGGCTCATGACCCCGCCCAGCCTCGGCTTGATGGCAAAGCGCGTTCCCTGCCCCTGCTCCTCGCCGATCTGGAGTTTCTGCTCTCCCACCGGGACGAGGTCGAGCTTGATCAGGCGCGGCGTCGGAGTGAAGGCGATGTAGTGCACACTCTCAGAACTCCCCCGCGTGAGGTTCTTCAGGAGCATCGACGTCATGCCGTTATAAACGTCCGGTGGAAGCTCGATCGTTCCGCTCGAGTCTTTCTCGCGCCCCTTCTCCCCCGACTTGACCTGGTAGCGTCCCTGCTTGCGGTCGAGCGATACGTCCATCGGCTCCGGGAACGACGGCCCGCGCTGCACGAGGTGGTAGGAGAGCAGCGTGAACACGTGCTGCTGGGAGAAGACGACTTTCTCGTCGTAGAGGGAGCCGTCCTTGAAGCGGAAGATCATCCGGCTATCCACTCGATCGGGGTGAGCCGTCTGCAACAGCTCGCCATGGCCCATGATCTGACCGGTGGTGGATCGAAGGACGAGGAAGCCGCGGGTGACTCCTTCGAGGAAGCGCACCTCCACGGGAGCGGCCCACACCGGCGAGGCGAATATGACGCTGATCAGAATGGCCAGGACGATGCTCTTGATTGCCCGTGACGCGGGCGAATCTTCCCTCTGGGCGTCGAATGATGGTTGCACACTGTTCGATGTCGCAATGGACATGCCACGCATGAACGGGCTGCCCCTCGTCGGGGAACGGAGCATGATCGCCCGGGAAAAGGGCCCCACCCACCGGCGGCGCCAACGTCGACCGAGTCGTCCTGACTTAACGCGAGCCTTTTTCCGACACGTCAGCTGGGTCCCTCTCTTGCACAGGAAAGGCCTGGACGCGCCGGCAAAAAGCACATGCGAAACCTCAGACGTCTGACGATACTCGTGGTCGGCTACATACTCTCCGGGTTTCTCCTTGCTTCCGCGGCTTCCGTCGGAGTGGTACCCGGCCTCGATCGTGGACAGGCGGGAGCGGAGCTTCCGCGGGCCCCCCGCCGCGATGGTACGTTCCACAACCTCGATCCTGAATTCCACCGAGCCTCGAACTGGACCCGCGTCAGGCTCTACCTCTTGGGTCTCACGGGTATCGTGAGCAGCACGCGCCACTTCGCCCCGCTGCCCACCGCTGCCCCGGACGTCGAGGCGCTTCGCAAGAATCACCACGACACCACGGTGACGTGGATCGGCCATTCGACCCTGCTCGTCCAGCTCGACGGCGTGAACCTGCTCACGGACCCGGTCTGGAGTCAGCGTCTGGGCCCGCTCTCGGGAACGGTCGGGGTCAAGCGGTTCACCCCGCCGGGCATTCCATTGGAGGATCTTCCGCCGATCGATGTGGTACTCATCTCTCATGATCACTACGATCATCTCGACGAGCCGACGGTCCGGCGGCTCGCCCACGCCTTCAACCCTCTCTTCGTGGTTCCCCTCGGTATCAAGCCCTGGCTGGAGGAGCGCGGTATCACGAAGGTCGTCGAGCTGGACTGGAGCGAGTCGGTCAAGGTGAAGGGGCTCGAGATCGTCTGCGCTCCCGCCCAGCACGGCTCGGGACGGTCACTCATCGACTCGGGCCAGCGCCTCTGGGCCTCCTGGGTGGTGATAGGGTCGAAGCGCTTCTACTTTGGCGGTGATTCGGGCTATGCGTCGCACTTCGAGATGATCGGCCACCTCCTGGGGCCATTCGATCTCGCCGCCCTCCCCATCGGCTCCTACACTCCGAGGAGCATTGCCAAGCCCGTTCACATGTCCCCGGAGGAGGCGCTACAGGCCATGCGCGATCTGCGGGCAGCCGCCTTCATCGGGATTCACTGGGGGACTTACAAGATCGCGCGCGAGCCGTACGAGGAGCCGCCGCGCCGGATCGCCGCCGAAGTGGAGCGGCTCAAGATCGATCCGCACACGGTCTGGCTGCCGGAACCCGGCGAGACGCTCGACTGGTAGACAAGGACCGTCCCCGCGGCGCTCTGGCGCTCGCCCTCATCGGCGGCTTCAAGCTCGTCAAGGGCTTGGCCCTGCTCGCCGTGGCCGTGGGGGCGCACCACCTCCTGCACAAGGACATCGCGGACTTCGTCGCGACGGGGATCGCCCAGCTTCCTCTCGACCCGGACAATCGCTATATCGGCAAGGCGATGGCCAAGGTCCTGTCCCTGGATGAACGCAGGCTCCGGGCCATCGGCGCCGGCAGCTTGGTCTACGCCGCCCTGCTTCTGACCGAGGGCATCGGCCTCCTGCTACGCCGACGCTGGGCCGAGTACTTCACGGTCATTGTCACCGGCTCCTTCATACCGCTCGAGATATACGAGCTCGCGAGGCGGCTCACCTGGGGGCGGCTCGTCCTCCTCGGCGTCAATGTTGCAGTGGTCTGGTACCTGATCGGTGTCTTGCGTCGCCCAGACCCGAAAGGACGAGTTAGATCTTGACCTTGCCGCGGCCGTGCCAGAGAATACGAAAACTCACGCCATGCCGCGCGCTTTGACGCCCGTGCTCCTGGTCGCGATGTTCTCCCTCTGGGGATGCGGCTCCTCCGCTCCCCCCCCGCGTCCGGCCGCCCGTCCCTTTGACGATGTCAGACGAGTGGTCGTCGTGGTCTCCGGCGACAGCGCCTTCTCGATCGAGGAGCACGCGCTCGAACCGGGGCGCACCTTCGACGAGGTGATCAAGTGGATTCCGTCGGTCTCGTATCAAGCAATGTTGCGCCCGGCCGCCCAGCTGATCCACCGGGGCATCAATTGGGCCCTGGAGGCAGACCGCGCGGCCTTGGCGGCGTCGAGCCTCCAGGGTGTCTCTCCGCGCTCGGTGGTCGCCGATTCGCTGGCGAGAACACTCGAAGCGAGCGGATGGTTCACCGACGTTCGCACGTTCGATCGAGAGCCGAGCGGCGAGGACCGCCGGAGCGCCGACGCCATCGTGCGGGTGTGGGTGCTCGCCTGGGGCCTCGTGCGCGTACGGGAAGGCGAGCCCGCCCTTCTGTCCAGCTTCGCGGACGTGCGCGGCCAGATGGCGATGCGGGGAACGGGTGTCGTCCTGTGGGAGTACCGCGAGGACGTCACCAATGCCGAGCAGATTCCCGTCGACGCGTTCCTCGGTGACCGGGAATTCGCGCGGCAAGAGATGATCGACGTCCTCGAGCGCGCGGGCCAGCGCCTCGCCAATGAGATCCTCTACTCACGGAGCGCCGGCCGGTGAGCGGCCGCCGGCTCGCTCTCGTGGTGATCCTCCTCGCGGGGCCGGCTCTGAACGCGTGCGGGGTCACGACCTCCGGGCTCGATGTCCGCTATCCCGAGGCCGGCGTGCACCGGTCCCTCCTCGCCTCCGCGCCACCCCGGCGCGTGGAGATCAGCCCTGTCGCCGACCGGCGCATGGACACCGCGCGGATCGGAGCCAAGCCCAAAGACGGCGGAGCCATCGTGACGAGCCGCCCCGTGACCGAGATCGTGGGCGAGGCGCTCGCGCTGGAGATCAGGAAGAACGGCCACGCCGTGGTGTCCGACAAGAAAGACGTGATCCTTGCGGGGGCGGTGGAGGAGTTCCGGCTCGACGTGGTGGCCGGCTACTCGAGCACGCAGTACGTAGGACGCGTGGTCATCGCCGTCACGCTCGCCGACGGGCGCAGCGGCGACCAGCTCCTGAGCCGGAGATACGTGGGCATCAGCCGGCGCCAGATCGACAAAGGCTCGGACAAGGACTGGCGTGACGTGATGGACATCGCGCTGGCCCGCAGCATGCACGACCTCGCCACGGATCCGGAGCTGGCCGCGGCCCTGACCCGTCTCCTCACCGCATTCGATCCCTAACCGTCTCGCCAAACCCGAGAGGAGCATTTCCATGGGCGATACCTCTGTCGTCGAGAAGTGGGTGGACGAGGCGGCGGCACTGACCAGACCGAGCAAGGTCACCTGGGCGGACGGATCCAAACAGGAGTACGACAGGCTGGTCGAGGCGATGCTCCGCGACAGCACGCTCCTCGAGCTGAACCAGAAGAGCTATCCGGGCTGTTACCTGCACCGGAGCCACCCGCAAGACGTCGCGCGCACCGAGCAGCTCACCTTCATCTGCACGCGGGACCAGGAGGACGCGGGGCCGACCAACAACTGGATGGAGCCCGCGGAAGCCAAGGCGAAGGCCGGCGCCTACCTCAAGAACAGCATGAAGGAACGGCAGATGTGGGTGATCCCGTATCTCATGGGGCCGGCGGGCTCGGCGGCCAGCCGCGCCGGCGTCATGGTCACGGACAGCGCCTACGTAGTGGCGAGCATGCACATCATGACGCGCGTGGGCCAGGTCGCCTTCGACAATATGCGCGCCGATGACGACTTCATCGCGGGGCTGCACGGCATGGGCGATCTCTCGCCGGACCGGCGGCTCATTCTCCACTTCCCGGAGGAGAAGCTCATCTGGAGCGTGGGCTCGGGCTACGGGGGCAATGCCTTGCTCGGCAAGAAGTGCCACGCCCTCCGCATCGGGTCTGCCCAGGCGCGGCAGGAAGGCTGGATGGCCGAGCACATGTTCATTCTGGGCGTGGAGGACCCCGAGGGACGCATCACCTATTTCGGCGGAGCCATGCCGAGCGCGTCCGGGAAGACGAACCTCGCCATGGTCGTCTCGAAGCTGCCCGGCTACCGTGCGTGGACGCTGGGGGATGACATCGCCTGGATCTACGTCGACGCCGAAGGTCAGCTTCGCGCCATCAATCCGGAGCGCGGCTTCTTTGGGGTCGCGCCCAATACGAGCGCCGCCACCAATCCGAACGGCATCCAGATGGTGCGGTCCAACACGATCTTCACCAATGTCGCGATGACGCCGGCGAAAGAGCCCTGGTGGGAGGGGATAGGAAACGCGGCGCCCGCGGGCACCCTCGACTGGCAGGGCCGGCCGTGGGCGCCGGGCGGAGCGCCAGCCGCCCATCCCAATTCTCGCTTTACCGTTCCGTGCGGCCAGTGCCCGTCCATCGCGCCCAACTGGGAAGACCCGCAGGGCGTGCCCATCTCGGGATTCATCTTCGGCTCCCGGCGCACCAATGTCATTCCCATGGCCTTCGAGAGCTTCGGCTGGCAGCACGGGGTTTTCCTCGGCGCGGCCATGAGCACGGAGACCACGGCGGCCATTACCGGCCAGGTTGGGGTGGTCCGTCGCGATCCAATGGCCATGATTCCGTTCTGCGGCTACCACATGGGGAGCTACTTCGCGCACTGGCTGGCCATGGGCCCGCGCCTGGTCAATCCGCCGAAAATCTTCCGTGTGAACTGGTTCCGGCGCGACACGGAGGGCCGCTTCCTGTGGCCGGGCTATGGCGAGAACGCCCGCATCCTGAAGTGGATGGTCGATCGTATCCACGGTCGCGGCCGCGCCGTCGAGACTCCGCTCGGCTTCATTCCCACCGCCGACAGCCTCGATTTGACCGGGCTCGACATCGACCGGAGGCGGGTGGAGCGGGCCCTCGCCTGGGACAGGGACGAGTGGCTGGATGCCCTCGGCGATCTCAACGCCTTCTTCGGCCCCTTCGGCCGGCGCCTGCCCGGCCAGATCCGTCAGGAGATGGATCTCATGATCCATCGCCTCAAGAGCAGCCGATAGGATGGAATTCGGGGCGGCCATCTTCTTCACCGACTATTCGATGGGCCCGGTCGAGCTCGGCCGCGCGCTCGAAGAGCGTGGGTTCGAGTCGCTGTGGGCTCCCGAGCATTCGCATATCCCGCTCTCCCGCCGCTCACCCTTTCCCCAGGGCGGCGACCTGCCCAAGAAGTACTACGACGTCATGGATCCCTTCGTCACGCTATCGGCGGCCGCGGGGGCGACGTCGAAGCTCTTGGTCGGAACGGGGATCTGTCTCGTCGTCCAGCGAGATCCGATTCAGACGGCCAAGCAGGTCGCCACCATCGACCAGATCTCGAATGGCCGGTTTCTCTTTGGCATCGGCGCCGGCTGGAACGCGGAAGAGATGGCCGATCACGGCACGGATTTCGCGTCGCGCTTCGAGGTGATGCGAGAGCGCGTGGAGGCGATGAAGGCGATCTGGACCAAGTCCAAGCCGGAGTACGACGGTGCGTTCGTCAAGTTCCCGCCCATGATGACGTGGCCCAAGCCGGCGCAGAAGCCGCACCCGCCCGTCATCGTCGGCGGCGCTTTTCCCTACGGAGCTCGGCGCGCCATCGCCTACGGCGACGGGTGGGTGCCCCACGCGCGCCGGCCCGCCTACGGCGAGGTGATCGCGCTCCTGCCCGAGTTCCGGAAAATGGTGGGCGAGGCCGGACGTGATCCGGCGAGCATTCCCGTGACCATCTTCGGTGTGGCGGAAGACGTCGACGCGATCAGGCGCTATCGCGATGCCGGAGTCGCTCGGGCCCTCTTCAACCTGCCCCCCGCGAAAGCGGACGAGGTGCTGCCGATACTCGATCGCTGCGCGGCCCTCATTCGGAAATCTGCCTGAGCAGCCCGCCACGGCCGACGCAGTTCGGTCGGATCCACGCGCCGGACGAGGCCTGGCTGGCCAAACGGCCGCCCGAGCCCATCCTGGAGCCGGAGCTGCCCATCATCGACACCCACCATCACTTGTGGGAGCGCCCGGACCACCGCTACCTGCTTCACGAATTCCTCGACGACGTCCGTACCGGGCACAACACCGTGGCCACCGTGTTCATGGAATGTCATTCCATGTACCGCGCCCACGGCCCGGAAGAGATGCGCCCGGTAGGCGAGACGGAGTTCGTGGCCGGGGTGGCGGCCATGAGCGACAGCGGGCAGTACGGTCCCACCCGCGTGGCCGCGGGCATCGTAGGTTTCGCCGATCTCACGCTCGGCGATCGCGTCCAGCCGGTGCTGGAGGCCCTCGTCCAGGCCGCGGGTGGGCGCTTCCGCGGCGTGCGCCATGCCGCGGCGTGGGACGCGAGCGAGGTGATCGGCAATAGCCGCACCGCCTCGGGACCGCATCTCATGCGCCAGGCGGATTTCCGCTCGGGGCTTCGTCGCCTCACGTCGCTCGGTCTTTCTCTCGACGCCTGGGCCTTTCATACCCAGCTCCCCGACGTCGTGGACCTGGCGCATGCCTTCCCCGATGCCCGCATCGTGATGGGGCATGTCGGCGCGCCGCTCGGCTATGGCCCCTATGAGGGCAAGCGCGACGAGGTGTTCGCGACCTGGAAGGCCGGCGTGACCGCTCTCGCCAAATGCGAGAACGTGGTGATGAAGCTCGGCGGCATGATGATGCGCCAGGCCTCGTTCGACTACCGGACCGCCCCCGCGCCGCCCACTTCGGCGGAGCTGGCTGCGCTCTGGCGCCCGTACATCGAGACGTGCATCGAGCTCTTCGGGGCGGGCCGCTGCATGTTCGAGAGCAATTTCCCCGTGGACAAGATGGGCATCGGCTGGGCCGCCTTGTGGAATGCGCTCAAGCGCATCGCCGCGGGCGCTACCGCGGACGAGAAGCGCGCCATGTTCAGCGGTACCGCGCGTCGGATTTACCGCCTGGCCTGAGCCGCGCGAGCGTCGACGGCCGTCGGCGGGTCCACTCGGCTACGTACCTCCTCGCTCGCCCTTTTTCACGTCCTGCCGAGTTAGACGTCCCGGTTATAGAAACGCTTACGCAGAGGCGTGGAGAATTTCTTGCACCTCCAGCTCGTCTATAAGCCCGAGCTCTCCTCGACAGACCCGAGGGCGAGTGTCCAGGGGCGGGAGTGTTCAATAGCCGAAGGAGGCGGTCATGCGAACGATGCGGATGATCGGAATCACGCTGGCCCTCGGCGTGTTGATTGGCCTGACCCCGGCTGCGAGAGCGGCCGACTCACCGGAACCGGCCGACTATGACCTGACGCCACCGCGGCTCAGCCTTGCCGAGGGGCAGGTGTCGTTCTGGCGCCCTGGCGCCGACGATTGGGCGACGGCGCAGGTCAATACTCCGCTCGTTCCGGGCGACGAGATCTCCACCAATTCCCCGGGCAACGTGGAGATCCAGATCGGAACCCACGCCTTCGTGCGCGGCTGGACGAACACCCAGATCGGCCTGGAGAACCAGGAGCCGGACTTCATCCAGTTCAAGCTGACAGATGGCTCCGCCGCCTTCGATCTGCGCCGACTCGAGCGCGGCCGCACGGTCGAGGTGGACACGCCCAATGCTGCCTTCACCATCGCGCAGCCCGGATACTATCGCGTGGATGTCGCGGGCGACCGCACGTCCTTCATCACGCGGCGGGCCGGACAAGCCACCGTCATTCCGTCCGGCGGCGATCCGCTCGTGGTCACGCCCAGCGAAGAGCTCGTCATCGACGGCACGAGCGCGCCGAGAGTGGCGTCCTACGTGGCACCGCAGCCCGACACCTGGGACCGGTGGAACTACGCGCGCACGGACAAGCTTCTGGAGGCGGTGAGTGGGCGCTACATCGCACCCGGGATGTACGGGGAGAGCGACCTCGACCAATATGGAACGTGGCGTGTCGTACCCAGCTACGGCTCCGTTTGGGTGCCGACCGGGCTGCGGGCCGGATGGACGCCGTACAGCACGGGATCGTGGGTGCGGGATCCCTTCTACGGCTGGACGTGGGTGGACAGCGCCCCGTGGGGCTGGGCGCCCTATCACTACGGCCGTTGGGTCTTCGTGGACGGATACTGGGCCTGGGCACCCGGACCAGTGGTGACGAGGCCGGTATACGCTCCCGCTCTCGTTGCCTTCTTCGGCGGCCCCGGTGCCGGTGCCGGCATTAGTGTCGGCGGGCCTCTCGTGGGCTGGGTGGCGCTTGGGTGGGGCGAGCCGGTAGTGCCCTGGTGGGGGAGGCCGGGCTTCATTCACGAGCCGTCGTGGCGCGGCTGGGGTGGACCGCGCGTGGTGAACAACGTCGTCGTCACCAACACGACTGTGGTGAACGTACGGAACATCAACGTCTACCGTAATGCGGGTGTGCGGAACGCCGTGGTGGTCGTCAACGAGAATCGGTTTGGGCGCGGGCCGATCACCTCCGCTCGCGAGGCCCGGGTGGACGAGAAGACCCTCCATTTGACCCACGATGCTCCCCAGATCGCGGCGCGGCCCGCGAGCTTCGTGCCAACGGCGAGCCGGGGCGTGCGGCCGCCGGAGGCGAGCCTGAAGCGCTCCGTAGTTGCCACTCGTCCACCGCATGCCGCTCCGGAGTCGGCTCCCGGTGGTGAGCGGAAACTCGGGCCGACGGGAGGGCCTGCGCCGGCGCCCCGCCTCGTCTCGGCGCCTCCATCGCACGAGAGCACGCCCGTTCCGGCCCGTCCGCCTTTCGGGCAAAGCTCGGTGGAGCGCCCGGTGACCGTTCGGACCCAGGCCCCGCCGCCCCCGAGGACGCGGCCGTCACGGCAGACACAAGTGACCGGCACGCCGCCTGTGACCGAGCAGCCCGGAGTGGCCGCGCCGCCGTCGGGCCGACGTGTCGAGACACCGCAAGTGGCCGCCCCGACATCGACGGAGCCCCCGTCACCGGGTGCTCGGACGACGCGTCCGACGCGACGGAGCGAGACACCGCAAGTAACCGCGCCCGTGCCGACAACGGTCCCGTCGCCGCCTGTTCCGACCACGCCTCCGACGCGGCGGAGCGAGAGACCGCAGGTAGCCGCGCCGGCGACCACGACCTCCCCGACACCGCCTGTTCAGAGTGCACCTCCAGCGCGGCGTGTCGAGCCGCCCCAGGTGGCTGCGCCGGCGACGACGGCGCCCCCGTCGGCGTCTGTTCGGGCGACACCGTCGGCGCCGCGCGTCGAGCCACCGCAGCCGGCGACGACCGCCCCGTCCCAGCCGGCCACTCGTCGCGGGGCTCCGCCTCAGGGCGTGCGGCCCGAGGGGTCGGGGCAGCCGGCACATCGACTGCCAGGGGAGCCGGCCAATCGTCTCGCGCCGAGCCGGGCCGAGGCCAAGCCGCCACAGCGCGAACAGCAGTAGACCGCCTCGGCCGCGCCGGCAGCTTGCCTGTAGCCAGTCACACGATCGAGCGGTCGCGTATGATAGGGCCGACGCCGCACGGAGACCTACGCTTCCAGTGTCCGGTGTGAGCGTGAACGATTTATCGAGGAGGGAAACCATGCCGCTTGATCCGCAGGCGCAGAGTCTCGTCGACGCGATGGCCAAGCTCAACCTCAAGCCCATCGAGGATTCGACGCCGGAAGAGGCGCGCGAATCCATGCGCTCCCGCACGGCGGGCCTGGGCCCCTTCGACGAGGTCGCCGCGGTGACCGAGCATCGCGTGCCCGTGAAGGGCGGCGAGATCACCGTGCGGCTGTACGAGCCGGGCGGTGCGGGTCCCCATCCCGCGCTCGTCTTCTATCACGGCGGGGGCTGGGTAATCGGCGATCTCTACACGCACGACGGCATCTGCCGCTCGCTCACCAATGCCGCCGGCTGCGCGGTGGCGAGCGTGGACTACCGATTGGCGCCCGAGTCGAAATATCCGGTGGCCCCCGAGGATTCGTATGTGGCTCTGGAGTGGATCGTCGCCAATGCTGCACGGCTCAACATCGATACGCGGCGGGTGGCGGTGGGCGGCGACAGCGCGGGGGGCAATCTCTCCGCGGTGGTGGCGCTCATGGCGCGCGACCGCAAGGGTCCGGCGCTCGTCTACCAGGCGCTCATCTACCCGGTGACCAACTCCAGCCTCGACACGCCCTCGTACCACGAAAACGCCACGGGCTATGTGCTCACGCGCGAGGCGATGCGGTGGTTCTGGCGCCACTATTTGGAGCGCGAAGAGCAGGGGAAAGAGCCGCTCGCCTCGCCGCTCCTCGCGCCGAGCCTGGCCGGGCTGCCTCCCGCCCTCGTGATCACGGCCGCCTGCGATCCGCTCCGAGACGAGGGCGAGGCCTATGCCGCCCGTCTCCGCGACGCCGGCGTGGCCGTGACGCTCACCCGCTACGAGGGCATGTTTCACGGCTTCATCCGCATGACGCGCTTCCTCGACAAAGCGCGGGGCGCCGTGGACGAAGTGGCGGGATCCCTGCGGAAGGCATTCACCTAGGGCATGGCCGAGACTCCGGGAGGGTCCAAGGGTTGGGAGCCCGAGCTCGACGAGCTCAGGCGGCGCGAGGCGCTCGCCGAGGAGCTGGGCGGCCCTGAGCGCGTGCGGCGGCAGCACGACGGCGGACGCCTGACGATCCGGGAGCGGGTGGAGAAGCTCGTGGATCCCGGATCATTCCACGAGCTGGGCAAGATCGCGGGCATGGCCGCCTACGACAAGGCCAATGAGCTCGCGAGCCTCACGCCCTCCAACTTCGTCTTCGGGCGGGCCAAGGTGGACGGTCGGCCGGTGGTAGTGGGCGGCGACGACTTCACGGTGCGCGGAGGCTCCGCCGACGCGACCATCAAGGGCAAGCACCTCATGTGCGAGCAGATGGCCAACGAGATGCGCCTGCCCTTGATCCGTCTCGTGGAAGGCTCGGGTGGCGGCGGCTCGGTGAAGACCATCGAGACCACGGGGCGCGCCAATGTTCCGGGCGTGAGTGGCTGGGAGGTCGTGGTCGACAACATCGGCACCGTCCCCCGCGTGGCTCTCGGACTCGGTTCGGTGGCGGGGCTCGGGGCGGCCCATCTCGCCGCCGCTCACTACTCCATCATGGTCAAGGAGCTCTCCGCGCTCTTCGTGGCGGGGCCGCCCGTGGTCGAGCGTCTCGGGCAGAAGCTCACGAAAAACGAGCTCGGCGGGTGGGAGATTCAGCTCAAGGCCGGCGCGGTGGACGACGCGGTCGACACCGAGGAAGAGGCCTTCGCGCGCGCCCGCCGGTTTCTCGCCTACCTGCCGTCGTCGATCGACGACGTGCCTCCGCGCGGCGAGCGTACCGATCCCCCCACGCGCCGCGAGCCGTGGCTGATCGAGGCCATTCCCCGCGACATCCGCAAGCCGTACAAGATGCGCGGCATCGTGGAGGCGGTAGTCGACAAGGGCTCGTTCTTCGAGATCGGCCAGCTCTACGGACGCTCGATCATCACCGGTCTCGCGCGCCTGGATGGCTGGCCGGTGGCCGTCCTCGCCAGCGATCCGTACTTTTACGGCGGGGCGTGGGGGGCCGACACCTGCCAGAAGGTCGAGCGCTTCGTCGATCTCGCCCAGACCTTCCACCTGCCCGTGGTTTATCTTGTCGACTGCCCCGGCTTTCTCATCGGCCTCGAGGCGGAACGCACGGGCACCATCAAGCAGGGCGTGCGCGCCATGTCGGCGATATGGCAGACCACCGTGCCGTGGTGCTCGGTGATCGTGCGCAACTGTTTCGGCGTGGCTGGGGCCGCCCACAAGAACGGCGGGCGCTTCTGCACGCGCTATGCGTGGCCGTCGGGCCGCTGGGGCTCCCTTCCTCTCGAGGGCGGGATCGAGGCGGCCTATCGGGCCGACATCGATGCCGCCCCCGATCCCAAGGCCAAGCTCGAAGAGATCGAGGTGCGCCTCAACAAGCTCCGCTCGCCCTTCCGCTCGTCGGAGACGTTCTGGATCGAGGAGATCGTCGACCCGCGCGACACGCGACCGCTCCTCTGCGAGTTCGCGGAGCTTGCCGCCCCGCGGCGCCAGCCCGGAGCCTCGACGCACACCATGCGGCCGTGAGCCACGGTGAGGGGCCCACGGGCGGCGCCTGGACCACACGCAGAAGATACGGGTCCCGGGTGGGCATCCCCCCGGCCCACCCGGCGGTAGTTTACGAGCAGTGCCTCCCTCGCCCCCATAGGGGGAGAGGGCAGGGTGAGGGGGCCTAGGGCGAAGAGGCTAGGGCTGAGCGCCGAGGCTCGCCATGTAGTGGACGAGGTTTTCGACGTCTTCGTCGCGAAGAGGTTGGACGGCCATGGTCATGGTGCCGTCGAGGTCCGAGGCGGTCTTGGCTTTGAAGCCGCGGAGCAGACGCAGGAGGTATTCGTAGTCCTGGCCGGCGAGGCGGGGGACTTGCTGCTGGCCGGAGAGGTCGGGGCGGTGGCAGGAAGCGCAGTGGTGAAGCACGGCCAGACGCTTGCCCTCGCTGACCTTGGCGGGATCCGTTGTCGCGGGGCGGGGGAGCGCTCGCTGAGCCGCGTAGTAGGCGGCGAGGTCCGCCATGTCGGTATCGCTGAGGTTCTTGGCGACCGGCGACATCTGCGGATCCTTGCGTCGCCCGTCGCGATACTTGATGAGCTGCCAGTGGGTGAAGTAGACGGGCTGCCCGGAGAGGGACGGCGTGCCGGGTATGGTGGCGTTGCCGTCGGCGCCGTGGCAGGCGCCGCACGCTTCGGCCTTGCGCCTGCCCGCTTCGACGTCGGCGGCATGCGCGGGCGCCCCGACCGTCGCCGCCAGCAAGGCGAGAGCGATCGGGACGCCGACAAACGGCCGCACGTGGCTCAGCGCTGGTAGCTGATCCGGTAGATCGCTCCCGCATAGTCGTCGGCGATGAGGAGCGAGCCGTCCTTCATCTGCTTCGTGTAGACGGGGCGCCCCCAGATCTCCTGTCCCTGCAGCCATCCCTGGGCGAAGATCTCGTACTTCGGCGCCGCGCCGGGGCGCAGGGTGACCATCATCACGCGGAAGCCGATCTTCTCCGAGCGGTTCCACGATCCGCGCTGGGCGAGGAAGGCGCGGTTCCTGTACTCGGGGGGGAACATCGAGCCCGTATAGAACTCGACCCCGTTGCCGGCTACGTGGGGGCCGGTCTTGATGAGGGGCGGCACGAACTCCTTGCAGGAGTGCCCCTTGCCGAACTCGGGATCGAGGATGTCACCCTGATGGCAGTAGGGGAAGCCGAAGTGCTGCCCCTTCTTCGTCACCACGTCGAACTTGTCGCTCGGCTCGTTTTCGCCCAGCCAGTCGCGGGCGTGGGTGGCGAAATAGAGCTGCTTCGTCACCGGATGCCAGTCGAAGCCCACGCTGTTGCGGACGCCGTGGGCCACGTACTCGAAGCCGGTACCGTCGGGATTCACCCGCGAGAGATTGGCGTGAGTGTCCGGCGGCATACAGATATTGCAGGGCGCGCCGATGTTGAAGTAGAGCTTGCCGTCGGGGCCGAAGGCGAGGTACTTCCAGCCGTGCGGCAGATCCTTGGGCAGAGTGTCGTAGACCATTTCCATGGCGGGCGGGCTGTCGAGCTTCTCCTCGATCCCCGGCATCTTGCTGATCTTCGACACCTCGGCGATGTAGAGTGTGCCGTCCTTGAAGGCCACGCCGTTCGGCAGGTTCAGGCCGGTGGCGATGGTCTTGACCTCACGCTGGCCGCCCTTGTCCACGACCGCGTAGACATTGCCCGCCACGCGGCTGCTGACGAAGAGCGTGCCCTTGTCGCCCCACGTCATTGCGCGCGCATTGTTGATCCCGGACGCCCAGAGCTCGGCCTTGAAGCCGGGCGGCACCTTGATCTTGTCGACGGGAATCTCACCCGCGGCCTTGGGCGCGGGCGGCTGGGGGATGGGCGCGA
>Ga0137403_10000285_pt1 | contig 64809 bp, 48 predicted proteins | sample CZOMad2_1_16fung_FD_122057 | JGI IMG/M metagenome (GOLD analysis project Ga0137403, IMG submission 122057) | Vadose zone soil fungal communities from Angelo Coast Range Reserve, California, USA - CZOMad2_1_16fungal (Hybrid Assembly) | ecosystem: Environmental > Terrestrial > Soil > Vadose zone...
TCACGTCGTAATCCGCCGTGATGGGATAGCCGACCTCCAAACCGCGAACTCGAAGGTTGTCCGCAGTCATCTGTCCGGTGACTGACAGTTTTCCCGATTCGCTGGCAATATTCGAATGCCCCGACAGCACGCCATCTGTGTTGGTCAGCGCCGGTGTTTGCAGGAACTTTTGGAAGCCCGCGATGCCGACACCCTTCAGATCCAGGGTGCCATGAAAGGGTGTCGTTGCCGGGTCAGGTTGGTGCACGGGCCCGCCTTTACCCTGGAGTCGAATCTCCTCGACGCCTTGACCGGGCAGGTGGACCGAAGCATCGACCGAGAATGGAGTGTCCGGAGCGAAACCCGTCAAGGTGAGATTGATGTGATCGTACACCGTCCGCGGTTTGCGGGCCTGCTGATCTGTAATGGCCACCTCCCCATCTTGTACCGCCAACTCTCCAAGCGAGAATTGCTGCTTGTCTTGAGAGGGAGCGGACTTCTGCGTAGGTCCTAACGTGGAGAAGTTCCACGTCCCCTGCGCGTCCTTAACTAGCTCAACCCTCGGCCGCTGCAAGCTCACCGAGCTTATCTCCATGGACTTGTGAAGCAAGGGGAGCAGTTTGACCGAAACGTCCAGTTCCTGCGCTTCCACGAACGAGTTCGCGGCATTGAATTTCGGATCATCTGCGATGGACAGATTCTGTACTTGGAAGCGTGGAGGAAATAGGCCCAGATGCATATCGCCCAAACTAACTTTCCGATTGAGCCGTTTTTCGAGTTCCGTCTGGATTCGGCCGCGGTACTGATTCACATTGAACGTTGCAGCAAATACCACCACTCCCACAATCATTAGGAGGATGAAAGCCCCGATTGCCATTCCAACTTTGCGCATATAAGCCTCCCACGCAACCGTAGGGTTTACTTATCCGATCTCCTCCCCGGCTAAAAAAATATCTATCCGTCGAACCCTCATCCGGATCTCTAGGACATCTTCCTCTCGCTCCACACCTCGCAACAATACCCTGATGACCCGATTGTCATGTTGGGTAACAAGCGCACTACCATTTCTGGCTCCGGGGAAGAGTCACCCAGCAGAAGGACTCCAAGCCTGCAATTGCCCGGCGCCCGCAGAGTCTGAGCGTCGTGCCCGGCCCACCTGTTCACCCCGAGTCGGGGCGTGGGAGTGTAGGAGGCTAAAAAAGTGAGAACGCTTTCGGGTTTCGTATGGTTTCTGCATTTGGAGCTGAGGGAGTTGGCAAATGACGATGCATACGCGGCCGATACGACTGGAGGTTATCAAGCCAAACGCAAACTCTCGAGCGACGCGTGAGCCTCACCGCCACTTTTGTCAGGCACAATGATCAATTCAAGTATTCGAACCTCTGAGAGTTCAACAGCGTAGTCCTCCACTTCGCGTACGGTCTCGGGCGGACTAAAATTCCACTGCTGGCGCACGATTTCTCGGAAAGAATGTCCGGTATCCGCAGACCATCGCAGAAGGAACTCTTGCGTGCGCCTGGTTTCGGTCTCGTCGAAAACCAGCCGGATACGTCTGAGGTTGTGCGGCTCGTCAAAGATGAGTCGGATGGTCTGAGTTCCCGGTTTCGCCGCACGCCAGCCCTGCTTCTGTCCTAATAGCACTGCAGATTCGATCGGATAGGCCGTATCTTCCGAGGTGACCTCGACCACCGCCGCACTCTCCACGTCGAGCCACGCTTGGCTGGGAACGGACGCCATCTGCGAAACCGGAGTGATTATGCGCTTGCGCATGGTTGCTTCCACTTTACTCCTAGCTGTGTCCTGATGACTGATGATCTGAGGAAACCTCGACAAAATGTCTGACGCGCCGTTCCGCGCGCGGCAGAACTCAGCGGTCGTCGTATCGAGCAGCACCGGGCGCATTGGATCGATCTTCCGACGGTGCCGAACGGTTGATCACTTTACCTGGCGGTTGTTCCCACGCCAGGAACTGGGCAGAATCGCGACAAGCCTTGACTTCGACGCGTTGCGCTGCGAACAAACTTAACGACCCTCCTGGCATCTAAAGGGCCATGACGCCGGCAGGCATAAAGGGCGCGCTGATAGGCACCTATGATGACATGGTTCGTAACCATACGCTTCAGATGGCCGCCGCGCTAGCCTATTACTTTGTCCTGTCCCTGTTTCCAGCTCTGATTTTCTTGTCCGCGGTGGTTGCCTATTTGCCGGTGCCTGATCTGTTCAACCAAGCCTTAGCTCTACTAGCAGGCTTTCTGCCAGCTGACGCCATGGGTCTGGTCCGGAGAGTCTTGGCTGATGTAGTTTCCCCTAACAAGGGAACATTCCTTTCTCTGGGAGTTCTGGGAACGCTTTGGGCGGCATCTGGTGGCTTTGCCGCCACGATCGAGGCGCTAAACATTGCATACGATGTCAGAGATGACCGGCCGTTCTGGAAAACGCGGCCTTTGGCTGTGGGCCTGGCATTTCTGACTGGAACTCTGCTGTTGGTGGCGCTGTCCGTAATGGTTGTGGGCCCCAGATTCGGAGGCTGGCTCGCCGGCAGAGTTCACCTCTCGGAACTCTTCGTCCTGCTCTGGCCGTACATTCACTGGACGGTCGCCGTCGGGTCCACGATCCTGGCGATTGAGGCTCTTTACTTCCTCGCGCCTAACCTCGAGCAGCGCTTCCGGGCAACGCTGCCTGGCGCAGTGGTTGCCGTGAGTTGCTGGATCGGTTTGTCCTATCTGCTGGGTATTTACTTTCGCCATTTCGGGAACTTCAACAAAACCTATGGAACGCTGGGAGCCGCCGTTGCCCTGATGGTCTGGTTGTACTGGACCGGATTCGCCATGCTGGTGGGGGCGGAACTAAATCAGGAGTTGGCAAAGATCAGCAAGGACGGAAAACTGCAAGAAAAGCATGAACCGCCTGCAATTACAAAAATCGATCTGGCAGCTTGAGGTTTCGAGCCGAAAATTGGGAGCCGAGAGAAAGCCGGGTACGCAGCGGTCGGACGTGTCGCAGTGAGCCTAGGCCGCTTCGTGAGAGGTGCATCGGCACCTTAGTGTTTGCCCTTTAATTTTCTTACGCTTGCAGCAGGTCACTGCAATCAGAAGTCTAAGCGCAGCGAGGTAAGTTGTTGTTTTGCTGGAGACCAAGCCCGGTCTAACGAGATGAGATTCTCAAACGCGCGATGGAGTTCAAATTTCGTCTGTGCAACTCTTTTCTTATCAGCAACAACTCTCGATACTTGTAGAAGCCTCTGTCTGTAAGTGCGAGACATACATCATATCCCGGATTGAATTTCTCAAGCATCCGCAGTAGGGATGTGATGTGAAGATCATGCGACTTCAGATTCCGGGGCCGGGAGACGGTCTAAAGGCCGAGTAAATTCCACCTAAAATTCCCGCTCGCCCATCATCGAAAAAATCGGAATCCCAATTCGCACAAATCAAGAATCGCACGCCATTTTGGGAAAGCCGCACTCCTTGCAAATGTACCGGCACTCGGGCCGAAGATAGGGGGCAGCGATGAGGCGGAAACCATTAATCCTCTGCGTCGGTGACACATCCAGTGTGCTGAAAGGTCGGCAGATGGTCCTTGAAGAAGACGGGTATAGGGTTTTGACCGCGACAAGCGGAAACGATGCTCTTCAAGTTTTCGCATCGAATCCAGTCGACCTGGTGCTTTTCGACCAGTACATGCCCCAAATGAATAATGGTGATGTGACGGCGATCCGCATGAGGGCTTGCAAGCCCGATGTTCCCATCGCACTTCTATCCTGCGATGAGCAGCCGCGACCGGGTGCGCTCGAGACGATCGATGCTTTCATTTCCAGGACGGAGCCCATAACGAGCCTTCTGGAAAAAGTGGATTACTTGCTGAGTCTGCGGTTTTTGTTTCAGCCGCTCGATGGTTCGTGGGCTGACGAGGTCGGAGTCAAGCTTAAACATTAAGGTGCCTGGCTGAACCGAGTGGGCATCTCTCCGAAAAACAAAGGCATCGTAAAGGCGCCTGTTTTCAATAAATATGGCCCCTGAGAGTAGACCAGATCCGGGCCGCTGCGTAGGCGACCGTTATGCGCTGGTGGGCTTTACTCATTTTCGTGGCTTTGGCGGGGTCTTCGCACCTCGAATGCCAGCAAAGCAGCAAGGTTTCCTATGACGGTCAGAGGGTCGCGGCAGTAGACCTGGTCGCCGATCCAAAAATCTCACTCGATTCCCTGCGCCGGCTGGTCCAACAGAAACCCGATGAGGCGTACTCCACCCCCAAGGTCGAAGCCACAATCTCAGCCCTGAAAGAGACAGGTCGGTTCAGCAAGGTGGAGGTGGACGTCAAGCCTGATCCTGGCGGCCTGCGCGTGACCTTCACACTGGAGCCGGCACTCTACTTCGGGATCTTTCAGTTTCCGGGAGCCACGAAGAGTTTTTCCTACACAAGGCTTTTGCAGGTTATCGATATTCCGAATCAGACGCCTTACCAGCACGACGTCGTCGCCAAAGCCGGTGGCGCTCTAATGCAATTCCTTATCGCGGACGGCTACTTCCAAGCGCAGGTTCAGACCGAATTGCAGTTCGACGAACCCCACATGCTCGCCGACGTGGTTTTCCACGTAACCTTAGGGAAACGGGCGAAGATCGGAAATGTAGAAGTCCACGGGCCGGAGCCCAGCGAGGCGACCCGCTTGCTGCATGCTACGCGTTCCCTGCGTGCACTCGCCAGGGGTGCTTCTCTCAAACACGGCAAGCGCTATACCCCGAAACGGATCGACTCCGCCATCACGCTGATGAAGCGAGATCTAGCCAATCGGCACCATCTCGCCAGCAAGGTGCACCTCGACCAGCCGCATTTTCACCCTGACACAAATCACGCCGACATTGTTATTGAGGTCCAGCCAGGCCCCGTCGTCAAGGTCCGGGTTACGGGTGCGAAACTCTCCTGGCTCCCCTTCTTACGAGGAAGGCAGATGAAGAAGCTGATCCCCATTTTTTCGGAGGGTACTGTTGATCCCGATCTAGTGGAGGAAGGCCGGCGAAACCTAATCGATTTCTTTCAGAGCAAAGGTTACTTTGACGCGAAGGTGACCACGAATCTGCAAAGTCAGTCTTCCAATGTGGATCTGGTCTACAACGTAGACCGAGGCTCGCGCCACAAGGTCGAAACCGTGGGATTTCGCGGCAACGAGCATATCGACAGCGATGTCCTTCTTCGGCAGGTCGCGATTAGGCCACGCCGGTTCTTGCTCTCTAGAGGAAAGTTTAGCGACAAACTCCTCCGCCAAAGCGTGCAGAGCGTTACTGCTTTTTACAGAGACCAGGGCTACGAAGACGTCAAAGTCGCCCCTGACGTCGTCGATCGTGAGGCAAGGATTTACGTCGCCTTTCAAATCACAGAAGGTCCGCAAACTGTGGTTGGGAGCCTCACTCTTCAGGGAAATACGCGGATATCGGGGTTGGAGCTCGCGCCTAAGGGAGGATTCCGGCTCAGACCAGGCCAACCGTTCTCGCCGAAGGGTTTGGCCGATGACCGTAGCCACATCATGGCCGCCTATATGGACCGTGGTTTCCTAAACTCGGAATTTGATTCCAAAGTTGCCCGGCTACCGAGCGATCCACACAAAGTAGATGTCACCTACACGGTCAGCGAAAAACAACAGGTGAAAGTGAATGAGGTGCTCCTGGTCGGAAACAAGCGAACGCGGCCGTCGCTAATGCAAAAAACCGCCAACATCACTCCCGAGACACCTCTGAGCCAGGGACGCCTGCTAACCGGGGAAAGCAAGTTACATGAGCTCGGAGTGTTCGATTGGGCCAGTGTCGAGCCCCGCCGGCCCATCACAGATGAAAGCAACGAGGACGTATTGGTCAAGGTACATGAGGCCGGGCAAAACGAAGTCAGCTATGGTTTCGGTCTCGAAGTCGCCAGGCGTGGCGGAAATGTTCCCTCCGGCACAATTGCACTTCCAGGACAGCCGCCCATTACCAGTGGAGCTCCGAATTTCACCGCGGCGGAGAAAACATTCGTCAGTCCTCGCGGCTCCATCGGCTTCACGCGCTACAATGTTCGCGGTCTCGCTGAATCGGCGTCCATTTCCGCCCTGCTGTCACGCCTCGACCAGCGTGCCGTCGCAACCTACTCTCAGCCGCATTTCAGGGGTTCAAGCTGGAGTTCGCTTTTCAGTACGTCGATCGAGCGTACGACTGAGAATCCCACTTTTGCGGCTCGTTTTGCAGAGGGCTCGTGGCAATTGGAGAAGCCGCTCAATAAGGACAAAACACGCAGAATCCAGTTGCGATATCGTTTTCGTCGAACGATCCTCTCTAACCTTCTAATTCCTGGGCTAGTCTTGCCCCAAGACCAGAGGCTCAGGCTCTCAACCCTGTCGGCCACCTGGATTCGCGATACGCGCGACAAGCCTCTGGATGCCAGCCGAGGTTTTTATCAGACGCTGGACTTAGGAATTACACCGAAGGCCCTGGGCTCCAACGCCAACTTCGCTCGCTTCCTGGGCCAAAGCTCCTATTACAAACCATTTGGGAAGACGGTCTGGGCAAACAGGGTCACGTTGGGGTTCGCTCATTCTTTCGCAAGCACTGACGTCCCAACGAGCGAACGCTTCTTCTCGGGAGGCGAGACCACCCTCCGTGGCTTCCCGATTAACGGAGCGGGCCCTCAGCGCACGGTGCCCGCTTGCACTGATCCCGCCGTCCCCTCGACATGCGTGAACCTGCAGGTACCCGTGGGCGGCGATCAGCTGTTCGTGTTCAATTCTGAATTCCGTTTTCCTCTAGGAATCAAAGAGGGACTAGGAGCAGCGGTTTTCTACGACGGCGGCAATGTCTACGGTCCCGTGGGTGTCAGCCACTTTATTCCGGACTACACGAATACGGTGGGTGTCGGCGTGCGGTACAACACTCCAGTAGGGCCCGTTCGCTTCGATATCGGGCGGAACTTGAACCCGGTAACGGGAGTGAAGGCTACCCAGTTCTACATCACTCTGGGGCAGGCGTTTTGAAGTTCGAGATTATTCATTTGGTGCTGCTATGGCATGGAAGAGAAAACTCGGCTGGATCGCAATAAGTTTTGTAGCTTTGGTCACCGTCCTCGTGATCGCGGGCTATGTCGTGTTCCGCACTCAGAGGTTTCATGACTACGTACTCGTCAAACTACAGCAGCAGGCGAGTGAGGCTATAGGTGGACAGGTGCGAATCCAGAATTTCGCACTCCGCCTGTCGAGCCTGACGGCTGACGCTTACGGAGTCACGATTCGCGGCAGCGAGCCGAAATCTCAGCCACCGCTGGTCCAGGCTGACCAGCTCACGGTTCGTTTGAAGATTGTCTCCCTGCTGCGCAAGAAGATCGATATGAATGAGATCATTCTCCGCCACCCTGTGGTGAACTTCCTGGTTAAAAAGGATGGCACCACGAACCTTCCCACTCCCCTGAAGTCGAACGATAACGGCTCGACCAACCCATTTGATTTCGGCATCCAGCACGTTCTCCTGAGCGATGGCGAAGTCTATTACAACGACGTCAAAACGCCTCTGGATGCTGAGTTGCACGATCTCGAACTGGAACTCAAATCCGGGTTTGCCAGCAAAGGCTACGATGGCACCCTTTCCTATCGAAACGGACGCCTCCGGTACGGAGACATGAAACCGCTTCCCCACGATCTGAAGGCCAGTTTCAACGCTACTCCTTCGGAGTTCACGCTAAAGCCGCTGGTCTTGACCGTGGCCTCCTCCACAATCCAGTTAGAGGGCAACGTGCACAACTACTCCAGTCCGACAGCAGAGGCGGCTTACAAAATCACGATTCACCCGCAGGATTTCCGTCCCGTTCTCAGCAATTCCTCTACTCCAGTTGGAGAAGTCGCTCTGACTGGCTCGCTGCGTTATCAGTACCAAGCCAATGTGCACCCGCTGCGCACAGTGGTTCTGGACGGACACCTGAACGGCCGCGAATTGGCGGTCAACTCAACCGATCTTCGTACCGTTATCCGCAATGTCCGCGGGGAGTTCAAGCTGGCCAACGGTAACCTGGACGCCCATGGGCTTGGGGCAGACCTGCTGGGCGGCCGGATAACCGCTACCGCAACGATGCAGCATCTGGATACCAGTCCGGTATCGAAGCTGCACGTATCCTGGGAGGCGATCTCACTCGCTGCGGCAAAAGCAGCATTACGAACGGCGAATCTCAACCAGATTCCGGTTGATGGACATATTGACGGCACCGCCGCTGCAGCCTGGGTTGGCAATGTGCAGAATATTAAGGTTCATTCTGAGATCGGACTCAAGGCCACTCTGGCTAGCACGGCTGCCGGGTCAGTTCGCATTCCTGTCGATGGCGCGTTTCACTTGAGCTATGACGGCCCTTCAAACCTTGCGAGTTCGACCAATACATTTGTCCGGACCCCGCAGACTCGTGTGGATATTCATGGCTCCGCTGGCAAGAAATTCAACGTGACAGTGCAGGTGCACGCTGCGGACCTCAGAGAACTGGATTCTCTGGCGGCTGCATTCCAGAATTCGGGTGCGCAGACATCGGCAAACACTGCGGCTCCAAGGTCCATAAACCTTGCCGGTGCTGCCGATGCGCAGGTGATCCTCGAAGGCAGCATGAGCGATCCGCACATCCGTGGACAAGTAACCGGCCGAAACCTGGAAGTCGAGAATACTCAGTGGCGAAGCTTGCACATGGGATTGCAGGCGAGCAAGTCCGGAGTGTCTATACAGAACGGCTCTCTGGTGAATGCTCGCCAGGGCTATGTCAGTTTCGCGTTCAGTTCCAGTCTTTCGGACTGGCACTACCTGCCTTCGAACCTGATCAAGGTGCAGATGACTTCTCGTGGACTTGCCATCAATGAGCTGCTACAAGTCGCTAAGCTCGACTATCCGGTTTCCGGCGATCTGTCGGTCGATGTCTCAATGCACGGATCTCAACTGAATCCTATGGGAAGCGGATCGGTGCGGCTGGCCCAGGCTAAGGTCTATGGCCAGCTCGTGCAGCAATTCTCTCTTCAGTTCCAAGGCAATGGCAACGAAGTACATTCTTCGCTCGAGGCGAGCACGCCCGCAGGCTCCGTCAAAGCCACGCTCTTGTTCAATCCGAAAAACAAAGGCTACGAGGTTCAGCTCAATGCTCCTGGTATCAAACTCGCACAGCTCCAACCCGTACAGGAGCGAAACCTTGGGGTTGTAGGCGTCCTCACCGCAACTGCCAGTGGTCGGGGGACCCTGGAGGACCCTCAGCTGACCGCCACCGTGCAGATTCCGCAGCTTAAAATACGACAGGCAGGCATTTCTGATATCAGGGCAGACCTGAACGTCGGAAATCACAAGGCGCAACTAGCGCTCGATTCAGAAGTGGCCCAAACCTTTGTTCAGGCACGTGGACTCGTGGATCTCAGCGACGGCTATTACACTCGGGCGACGCTCGACACCAAAGGGATTCCTATCGAGGGCTTACTTGCCCTGTACGCGCCCGCGAAAACTGACGGTCCACGCGGCATTTTGGAAGTGCATGCCTCTGCGGAAGGTCCACTGAACGACAAAGCTCGGATACAGGGGCAGGTAGTCATTCCAACCCTGAAGGCTGACTATCAGGGGTTGCAAATCGGTAATACTCGACCCATTCGGATTCGTTACGCGAATTCGATCGTAAGGCTGGACCCGACTGAAATTGCCGGGACCGACACCACTCTGCGGCTCGAAGGTCAGCTTCCGCTCGAAGGCGGTGCGCCGGTAACGCTCTCGGCGGTTGGTGCCATCGACATGCAACTGCTCCGTTTCTTTGAACCGGATGTGCAGAGTGCGGGAAGACTTCTGATCGATCTCCGTGGGACCGGCGCGACTGCTCGTCCAGAACTCCAAGGCCAGCTCCGCGTACAAGACGCTTCGCTTATCACTCCAGATGCACCGCTGGGGCTGCGGAATTTAAATGGGGTTCTTGACGTCAGCAACGATCAGGTGAATATCACGCAGCTTACGGGCGAAGCCGGAGGAGGGCAGGTTTCGGCACGAGGAGTCATCGGATACCGCCCTCAGCTACAAATGAACATCGGCCTTCAAGCCAAGAGTGTACGCATACGCTACCAGGACGCGATACGGACCGTACTGGAAAGCGACCTGAATCTCGTCGGCACCAGAGAAGCGTCTACTCTGAACGGCCGCTTGCTTATCGACAGCTTGAGCTTCACTCCGAACTTCGACCTGGCAAGTTTGGCCGGTCAGATGCAATCCGGCCCTGAATCCGCACCCAGTGATGGTATGGCCCAAAACCTCAAACTAAACATCGCCGTGCAGACGGCTCGAGATCTGAATCTCACCAGCAGCGCAGTCAGCCTGCAAGGACAAGCCAGCCTACGGGTGATCGGTACTGCCGCTGATCCAGTAATTGTTGGACGGACCGAGTTCACGGGTGGCGACATATTCCTGATGAACAAGCGCTATCAAATTGAACGCGGGATCATTGAGTTCTCGAATCCCAACCGCACGGAACCGGTGCTCAACATTCTGCTGACGACTACCATAAACCAGTACAACTTGAGCTTGACCTTCCTGGGCCCGCTTGACAAAATGCAGACCAACTACGTCTCTGATCCGCCCCTGCCGACGGCGGATATTATCAATCTGATTGCTAGGGGACAAACTACCCAGCAAGCCGCGGCCGCACCTTCCAATCTGGGGGCGAGTTCACTGTTAGCTCAGGGGGCTGCGAGTCAGGTCAGCGGCGGAATTCAAAAGCTTGCCGGGCTTTCCAGTCTGTCCATCGATCCGACGTTGGGCGGCAATGACTCCAACCCTGGGGCCCGCGTTGCCATGCAGAAGCGGATCACCAGTAGCTTTTTGTTCACTTTCGCCACGGATGTGACCACTACGCAGCGAGAGATTATTCAGGGGGAATACCAATTTAATAAACGTTGGTCTGCGAGTGTCACTCGGGATGAGAATGGAGGCTTTGCAGTCGACGGGAAATATCACAAGAGGTTTTAGTGGTGTTTATCGCTTTTGTTCTCCGCGCACTAGTGAACTGAACTCGACACTGACGAAAACACATTGTTGGCATTGTTGCCCACCAATCGGACAGTTCCGATAACGAGCACCACAATCACAGCCAAGATGACTCCATACTCGGCGATGTCTTGACCTTGCTGGTTGCTCCACAGACTCCGAAGAAGATCTTTCATTTTGCTTACCTCTAATCAGTAGGTCGATCGGTCGTCGAAAGCGAAATCTTCTTCGTCTCTTCGCGTTGCCGTTGCCTGGCATCGATGCATTCGAGGAGCTGCTCGATAACGCTCTTGAGTCTTGTGTAATTCTGCTCTGTGGCGGCCAGGTTACACAGTTCGTCGATACGCTCCTCGATCTTGATGGCCATTCGATGCGCCTCATGAGCACACCATGAGATGCGAAACAGCAGGATCAGCGAGTACGGGATTTACTGTATTGGGCGGTTTCGCGGGATGTAGGAAGCTAACCGTTGAACAGTGCTTCTCCCCCTTCAGGGTGAGCAAGCCACGGCTGCGCGTACTGAAAACGGATAACCCTCGGGAGCCGTATTGGACAGTGGGTTCTAGGGCACAGACGTTTCCAAAGGTCTACGGCGCTCAATTCTTGGCCAACATCTCAGCCTGCTTTTGCATCTTCAAATCACGCCGCCTCGTTCATGGAGGAACAAACCATGAAGAAACACGTGAGCGCATTATGCACTCTCGCTCTGTTGTCAGGCTCACTACCCAATCTATTCGCGCAAGGAAGTCAGCCTTCCCAACCTGTAGATCCCACGGCTCAAGCTCCGGCGACTCCGGCCCCAACTACTCCGCCGACTTTTCCGCCATCGGAAGCCAGAGCGCGGGAAGGCCGGCCCGACGTAAGAGTCTATATGGGAACAATTGTCACAAATGGAGATGCTTGGGTCTTGAAATCAGGCAATGAGCACTACCTGCTGGACAGTCAAAAGAAAGCCAAGAACTACAAAGGAAAGGATGTCGAGGTAACCGGTACGCTGGATAAGGAGAAACATTTGATTCACGTCGAAAAGATCAGAGTGTCACCGTCCATGTAAGAAACAACTAAATAAGAAGAGAAATAAGGAGGGATGTCGCCGTGTCCAGAGATCCGATTTGCAATACGGAAGTTGACGAGCGGACTGCTGCGTTCAAATCTGAGTATGGAAGCCAAACCTACTATTTTTGCTCAGAAGAGTGCAAAGAACAATTTGAACTTCGGCCTGAACAGTACGCGCGTGTCGCGTGAGAAAGCAGTGTCGAGCCTGCGACTTGCAATCGGCCTCGCCGCGCGGAGAACCGGGGCGGTTACTGGATCGGGAAGCTTGCGAAATCGATAGGTTAAGGGAGCGTGCCAGCCCGTGTGCAATCGACCGCGCATGGCCAACTGGCATGGGAACTTACTATGGACTCTTCCACAGCCGCGGATCTCAGAGACACGCGCAAAATCAGCCCGACCGCTTCCATGTCCTTTCTGGTCCGCTTCTTCGAGTGGTTTGGAGATTTGGGCTTCTTTTGCTTCCAGTTGGTCCGAGCCATCTTTCTGCCTCCGTATGAAGCCCGGGAATTCGCGCACCAACTGGACGAATTGGGGTCGAAATCGCTTCCCCTCGTGGCATTGGCGGGCGCGGCGACGGGCGTTGTTCTTTCTCTCGAAACACGCGACAGCCTTGTCAGCTTCGGCGCCAAATCCCTGCTCCCCGCACTCCTCGTCGTTTCCATCATCAAAGAGAGTGGCCCCATCATCACCGGCTTGATCGTCAGCGGACGCGTGGCGGCAGGCATCGGCGCGGAATTGAGCGCCATGAAAGTCACCGAACAAATTGACGCGATGGAGGCTTCGGCCGTCGATCCCTACAAGTACCTTGCAGCAACGCGCATCATGTCCTGCCTGCTGATGCTGCCTCTGCTTACGCTGGCCGCGGATTTCTGTGGCATCTTCTTTGGCTGGGTCACCAATACGTTGACGGAGCCGATCTCGCTTCAGCTCTTCATCGAAAACGGTTTCAGGCACGTGACCTTCAACGATTTTCTGCCGCCGACTTTCAAGACCGCTGTCTTCGGCCTGATCATTGGAGTGGTCTCGTGTTTTCAGGGTATGCGCGCGCGAGGAGGTACGGAAGGCGTGGAGCGGGCAGCCACCAGTTCCGTGGTCCTCTCTTCGCTTTTCATCATTCTCGCCGACGTGCTGCTGGTCCGGCTGATCCAGGTGTTCTTCCCATGATGGCAACGAAGGAAACCGAGAAAACCGCGCCGCCGATTCAGGTAAAAACTCTGCGCAAGTCGTTCGGCAAGCAGAAAGTGTTGAACGGAATCGATCTGGAAGTGGCGCATGGTGAGACCCTGTCGGTCCTTGGACGGAGTGGCACGGGCAAGAGCGTGTTGCTGAAATTGATCATCGGACTGCAACGGCCCGACTCGGGGTCCGTTCGCGTCCACGGACAAGAAATCAGCGGCCTTGCGCGTCCACAACTGAACGAAATCAGGAAGAAGATCGGATTTCTCTTCCAAAACTCGGCGCTCTACGACTCTCTGACCGTCGAACAAAACGTGGCCTTCCCACTCGAACGCCATGGCGACCTATCCGATGCCAAACGAAAGAAGCGCGTCCGCGAGCTGCTCTCCACCGTGGGGATGGAGAAAGACTCGGACAAGCTGCCCAGTCAGATTTCCGGAGGGATGCAGAAGCGGGTGGGGCTGGCACGGGCCCTGGCCCTATCGCCCGACATCCTCCTCTTCGACGAACCCACGGCGGGGCTCGATCCCATCACCGCGTCAGAAATCGACACGTTGATTCTGAAGATGCAGAAGGAAGGGAACCTCACGTCGATCGTTGTCACACACGACCTGCCGAGCGCGCGGACGATCTCTGATCGCTTGGCGCTGATGCGCGATGGACAGATTGTGATCGAGGGAACCTTCAAGGACTTGCAAGCCAGCAAAGACGAGTTTGTCGTGCAATTCCTGAACAGAAGCTCTTAGGCGGTGACCTATGTCGCGCGCATTTCGATTAGGCATGTTCATCGTGGCAACGCTTTTTATCTTGGCGGCGGGAGTCTTCCTGATCGGGGAGAAGCGTTTCTTGTTCCGAAGGACGTATCGGCTGGAGGCGGAGTTCCAAAACGTCGTCGGACTCAACAACGGCGCCGACGTGCGTGTCGGGGGCATTCACCTGGGAACAGTGAAATACATCTCCCTGCCCAACGGCCCGAGTGGAAAACTGACCGTCGTAATGGACATGGCCAGCTCCACCAAGAACATCATCCGGCAAAATTCCATGGCCACGATCAAGACCGAGGGTCTATTGGGCGATAAATACGTGGAGATCTCTTTCGGATCGGAGAAGGCTCCGGCAATCGAGAGCGGCGACACCATCAAAGGCGAAACTCCAGTGGACTTTTCCGATGCCGCTCTCGCCGCCATGAACCAAACCAAGGCGGCAGCAACCGCGTTTGCGGAAGATGCGAATGCCCTGAAGCAGAATTTTCTGTTACGAGGCTTCTTCAAACAGCGCGGTTACGAGGACCCGAGAGAACTCAGAAAGGACAAGATTTCTCAACTGCCACTGCAACCCAGCAACAAGGAATTTGTGTATGACGCCAAGGACGTTTTCGACAAGTCCGACAATGCGAAACTCAAGAATGAAAAAGCGTTCGACGAGGCCGGAAAATTCCTGGAACAGAACAAATTCCGCCTGGCCGTCGTAGCCGCCTCTGCCGAAATCGGCGATACCGACAAGGACCGAGTGTTGACCCAGGCCCGCGCCAAGGTGGTCCGCGATTACCTAGTCCAGCACTTCAAGTTCGATGACACTCGAATGAAAATCATCGGCCTGGGCAAGTCCCCCAAAACTGGCGAAACCAGCAAGGCCGAGGTCCTCATATACTATTAAAGTTTCGCGGAACTAAAAGGAGAGACTGAGCTTCGGAGGAGCCCACCTTAGCCCATCCCCGGGGATTTGAGCAGGCATCCTTCAGGCGTTGAATTACTTGGGATCGGCTTTTGAGCTGCACTGTGACTCACTCTGGCGCTTTCTGGCGCATTTCGGGGATCGGCGCCGGCCCGGCATAGACTGTGAATCCAGCGTTTGCCTACCTCGGGATCAGTCCAGGCTCGATGTATTGCCTCACTTATCAACATGCCATTCTTGGTGGCTGTTTCTCACTTTGCCTTCTTCTGTTTTACCTTTGCCCAGCGTGCCTGAACAGCTCGCTCCTTTGCCCTCCGTGTCCTAGCCTTGGCTGCGGCTTTCGAAGACTTTATCGCGATTGACTCGGTCATCGTTTTCGGCCTGGCTTTCCTGGCCTTTCTGCCCCGTTCCTTTGTAGTGCGGGTCGAATCACTGCCTGCGGCCGTGGACTCAATTGTGGAAATTGCCGAGCCTGAAACACTTACGACATCGCCAGACGTGAGATGCACCTTGAACTGACTCCGTTCGAAGCTCTCTGCGAAGTCCTTCCCAAGAGTGAGCGATTCGATCTGTTCGATTATTCCGCGGCGGTCGCCCTCTTGCCGGAAGTTGACCACACACATGCAAGCGATGAGCTCATGCATCTTCGATGTGATCTGCGCTTCCAGGTTGTGATCCCATTTGTTAGTCATAGCCGCCTCCCTCTGGGCTTGCGCACACAAAATAAAATAGTCATGCCTGATTGCGACTTCCCTTTGAAGCGGATATTCGGTGCTTACCCGCTTAAGTGAAGCTGCGCTGGGTCTTCCCGAGGCAACACGACAGATCTATGGATCGCACGCGCAGTGTTATGTGTCGCATCGAAGCCCGCAAGTACATAGTGTAAACGCTGTTTACAACAATTCGCCCTGAATCGTCGGCAAGGCTACAGTCGCTATTGCAGCAAACCGATTTTGTGAAGCAGGTCGGGGTACGCGGATCGGAGCGCAGAGAGTCGACCTGGACATTGATCGAGGGTCCGAGAGCAAGACGTCCTGTTCTTCGCATACGATATTGAGCCACTCGAAAGCACGATCATTGTCGCCCAAATTGGCGTAGAACGTCGCCGCGATGTTTCCGATGAAATATATGCTTCCTGGCGTCGGGCCAAAACTCGGCAAAAGCGTTGCTGCCCATCCGTCCTACGAAGCCGAGAATGGTCCGGACGCACGCATCATTTACGCTGGAGACACTGCCTGCACGCCAAGTGTTCGAAAGGAAGTTGCTTCCGGTTTTACCGATATATCGGGCGTAAGCCGGCGCCAAACTCCCATCGGCCCGCCGCGCCGCGAATGTCATCACCAGAATGTTTTGGATTCGACGTTTTACGGGCTGATCGGTGGCGCGAAAATACCTCGGATCTTCGTTCCACAGAGAGCCAAAACCGGCCTCCAGCACGTTGCTTGTAGCTATACCGGTCAGCCTCATGCCGTAGCGCTTGCCGAATCCGTCCCAGTGCGGACCATATTCCTCGGGTGTGTCCCTTCCAGTCGCAATGCCCGCCAGGAACAGGCCCGCGGTGAGACTTTCGGGACCTACCGCGCTCTTCACGACCCAATGGAATCGTTGCTGTATCGAGATTGGACATGAGACTTCTTCCCCGGCCAGAGAAATTAAACACGTCTCTCGCTCCTCTTGACCGCTGGCCGCGACCGATCCCGACAACAGAATGACGAGAAAGAACCACGGAATCCTCTGGACCATGCTGTTTGGTTGCGAATTTAGGGAATAAGTTTGGCTGCCAAAAAAATGCTCCGACGCCTCCATGATTCGCTGTAGGCGCTGCACGATTCCGCCTGCACAAATAGTCCGAATCCGTAAAATATTGAATCCGGGTAGTTTGTGTGCCCTTCTTCACCAAACGGCGTCCGGCATGCTTCAGGCGTTGATCCGTCATCCTTTAAATGTGCATCTGAAGTTGACTTGAACGCCCGATTATCGTCCTTGCGATCGCGTATACAAGTAAGACGCGGGCGAAGACCACGAGCGAGTATTGCTTCGAAAACGCCATGGAGAATCGGAATAGGACCATCAGAAGGTTAAGCATCCGCGAACTGTTGAGGCCGCACGTAACCGCGCTTACCGTCGGATTCGTCGCTGTGGTTGGTGAAGGAGTCGCCAACCTTCTTGAGCCCTGGCCCTTGAAGATCGTGCTGGACAGTGTGCTGCGGTCGCATCCGTTACACGGATGGCTGAATCACTTCATTGAGACTACCGTAGGCGATGACAAACTGGCCATCTTGAAGTTTGCCTGCGCTGCGGTGCTCGGAATTGCGGCTCTTGATGCGGTCAGCTCTTACACGGAAAAATACCTCACCACAAGTGTTGGGCAATGGGTCACCCACGATCTCCGGCGGACGCTATACTCCCGAATTCAGCAGCTATCGCTTGCCTATCACGATGAGAAGCGCAGTGGCGACCTGATCAGCCGGGTCACCAGCGACGTCGACGCCATCCAGAGCTTTATCAACACCGCTCTGTTGGGTGCGCTGATCAATCTCATCACACTAGTGGGCATGATCGGTGTGATGCTCTATCTCAACTGGCGTTTCACGCTGATTGCTTTATCGGTAGCGCCCGTTCTCTTTCTGGTGGTTTACACGTACACACGCCGGATCAAGAAGGCCTCGAGAGACGTGCGGAAGAAGGAAGGAGAGATTGTTTCCGTTATCGAGGAGGTGCTTTCCTCCATCCGCGTGGTGAAGGCCTTTGCACGCGAAGATTATGAACGCCGGCGACTGGAGGAAGAAAGCCTCGAGAGCGTAGAAATCGGGCTGCAGGCGCGGGGACTGAAGGCAAAGCTGTCGCCTCTGGTTGACATCATTGTGGCTGTGGGCACCTGCCTGGTGCTGTGGTTCGGAGCTCGCATGGCCTTGAGCGGATATCTTTCGCCCGGTTCGCTGGTGGTCTTCGTCCTTTATTTAGGCAAGATGTACAAGCCGATGCAAGAGCTCTCCAAGATGGTGGATACATATTCTAAGGCGCTGGTGGGATACGAGCGCATCCAGGAAGTGCTGGAAACCGACAAGGAGGTCAAGGATCTGCCTCGAGCGACTAAAGCCCCTCGATTCAGGGGAAGGATCGAATTCGAACACATCGACTTTCATTACACTCCCGAAAGCCCAATTCTCAAAGATGTCAGCCTGACTATCGAAGCGGGACAATTGGCCGCCCTTGTCGGACCTACGGGCGCCGGTAAGACCACCATCATCAGTCTGATCCCGCGCTTCTATGATCCGATCTCTGGATCAATCAAGATTGACGACATCGATGTTAAGCGCTTCCAGCAAAAATCTCTTCGGCAGCAGATTAGTTTTGTATTACAGGAAACCGTTCTGTTCCATGCGCCCGTCTGGCAAAACATCGCTTATGGAAAGCCTGAAGCGAGCCGGGCCGAGATTTTTCGGGCCGCGGAACAGGCGAGTGCTCACGAATTCATCGAGAAGATGCCGGCGGGGTATGAAACGATCCTGGGGGAGCAGGGAATGACGCTCTCGGGGGGGCAACGGCAACGCATTGCGATTGCCCGCGCCATCATCCGCGACACACCCATTCTTATCCTGGACGAACCTACCTCGGGACTGGACGCCGCCTCTGAAAAGCTGGTATTCGGGGCTCTGGATCAGCTCATGGAAGGCAAGACCTCAATCGTAATCGCGCATCGCTTGTCCACCATACGGCGGGCCGACGTCATTTTTGTGATCAAGGATGGCGGTATCGCCGAGCGAGGCACTCACGATGAATTGTTAAAGGCTGGGGGACTTTATTCCGACCTGGAACTGCTGCAGCATAGAGTCGAAGAGGGCGATCTGGAGAAGACCCCGACCCGTTGAACGGGCTGCCTTACTCGCGGCCAAATTATCAGAGCTTGGTCAGCTCATCGATGCGCTCTTGGACAATCTTCGTAAAATCCTCGATCTCGTGCGGAGAATAGCCAGCCGATCGGAAGGCATCCTGAATCTGTTGCGATGACAAGCGAGAGAGAAGGTCCCCCATCCACTTAACGTCCTCACGGGGAATGTGTCTACCGACCCATCGCATGCGCAGCCGGTGGATCAGACCCGGTACATCAACAAAATAGATAAGCGCGGGACGGCCGGGCGCGTTGAAATCAATGAACTCCGGACCCGCTTTCTTAATGAATTTAGAGTGGCGATAAGAGTTGAGATTGCCTTTTGCCATCGCCTGGGTCCAACTATATCCGATCGTGCCGAAGCTGGCTCCCAGGTCGCTGACTACATAAACCTTGCGGGGACCACCCTGCTTGCGCTCATAAATCGCATTATTTTCGTCCTTCAAGTCCCAACTGTTCATCAGTGCCATCATGACCCGGAGGCCGTTGAATTGTCGTGTTCGGGAAAATGGATTATCTCTCCATTTCCAATTTCCAATCTTCTTCTGGCCTTCGATGTGGCGCTTCAGGCGCACATTCTCGATCCTCCCATGAGGTTCGATCAGATTCTGGCCGCGTTGTAAATGGGGAGGAATGCCTTCGACGGATACTTGGGGGACGAAATAGTCTTCATCGGTGTAGTAGCCAACAGCCCACAGAAGATGCGCAGCTGCGGTCTCAGGCTTGGCTTCGACCCCCATTTTGGCCGTCCACTTCGTACCGTCCTGGTCGCGGACGTAAATTTTTGGGTTAGAGCCTGCGTGGTCTTCCTCAACGAACGACAACATGCCGTGAGGCTGGTGCTGCTCTCCGCCGGAGCCGTAAGAGAGATTGCGCTGGGCGAGATCTCCGGGTTCGCTCCAGATGGCGGCATTTTCTTGTCCTTCGGCCACCACGTCTGGCGATGCCGCCAGGAATAAAGCGCAGGCCAGAAACAACGCGTTGAGCCGATGGCGCATCCCAATTCTTTCGTGCGAAGGCCGCACATTTCGCGCCCGATCCGAGGCTGCGAGGCAGGGGTGACTACGAAGCCGAGATTGTGCAAGGTGTCGCATAGTTCAACCTGCAGCGCAACCGACTGTCGTGCCAACTGTAGATGCAGCAACTTCGTTGAAGGTGGCTCGCAGGCAGACCAACTGGGCGGGAGGCGATGGACGAAAAAAATAAGGAGACTCAGTGAAGCTTTTGATCCAGCCGGGCGACGGCCTTGGGTCGCTGGTAAAAGCGATTGAAAGGGCGCGGAAGAGCGTCGAAATTGTAATTTTCCGCTTCGATCGAATAGAAATTGAACGCGCTCTCGAGCATGCGGTAAAGCGGGGTGTCTTTGTCCATGCCCTGATCGCCTATACCAATCGCGGGGGTGAAAAAAACCTGCGCAGGCTCGAAATGCGGTTCCTTGCCGCAGGCATAACCGTGGCCCGGACCTCCAACGATCTGGTGCGCTATCACGGGAAAATGATGGTCATTGACGGCAAGCAACTGTACCTTCTGGCATTTAATCTAACCCGCCTGGATATTGATCACAGCCGAAGTTTTGGAATCGCCACGACCAACCGTCAATTAGTTCAGGAGGCCACGAAACTCTTCGAGAAGGACACTAAGCGACAACCTTACACGCCAGGCTCTGCCAGGTTTTTGGTCAGCCCTTTGAACGCACGAAAACAGCTCACCGCTTTCATCCAGGGCGCCAAGAAGGAACTATTGATTTATGACATGAAAATTGCGGACAGGGCCATGACTCGCCTGCTCGAACAGCGCGCCGAGGCTGGGGTTGAGGTGCGCATCATCGGTAAGGTCACACGTAAGACAAAGGGCTTGGCGGTGCGCAAGCTGAATGGAATGCGTCTGCACACCCGGACCATTGTCCGTGACCAGCGTCAGATCTTCATCGGAAGCCAGAGCTTACGGGAACTCGAACTAGATGCTCGCCGTGAGATTGGAATCATCTTTCCGAATCGAAGGATTGTAGCTTCCGTCATGAAGGTGTTCGATGCGGACTGGCGTTCCGCGGCAGCTCCCAGGAAAGAACCTGGCACCGATCTCCCGAACAACACTGCCGCGAGCACCGCCAAGAAGGTTGCCAAGAGTATCGCCAGAGAACTTCCGCCGGTCGGACCTGTGATGGAGAAAGTCATGAAAGAAGTGGCAAGCGGGGATTCAGAAATCGAAATCGATCAAGACGAGCTGCAAAGTGCCGTCAGGGACGCCGTCAGAGACTCGGTCAAGGAAGCCGTACAGGAGGTGATAGCAGAAGTCACGAATGGGAAGGAGCCGGGGAAGTGATGAGCCTCAATATTAAGGCTGCAGGGTGCGCCGGAGGCATCTAAGTTCAGGCGTGACGAAAGCTCGGCATGAGGTACCAATGACTATCCGCAGCGAAACAGCGTCTATTGCCTTGATTGTGGCATCGGCCTATTTCGCGCTGGCCCAAGTCGCGTCCCCGGCAGGAAAGTCGGTCAACCAGAATTCGCTCGTCATACAGGATTTTGACAAAAGGCTAGATGACTATGCGAAGTTGCGGAAGCGAGCACAGGCCGGATTGCCGGCCCCAAAATCTGAAACTTCCGCTGCGAACGTCAAACAATACCAACAGTCCCTGGCGCAAAATATCCGCAGCGAGCGTCCACGGGCCAAAGCGGGAGACATTTTCACTCCTAGTATCAGCCAGCTCTTCAGAGAATTGATCGCAACCCCCATTCGTGGCAACAGTGGCGGCAACATTCGAGCCAGCTTACGCCATGCCGAACCAGTGCACGAGCTTCCGCTTGTGGTCAACCAGGAGTATCCGCAAACATCGGCCATGCAATCCACGCCCCCGACGCTTTTGTCCAACCTGCCGAAGCTACCGCCGGACTTGGAATACCGCATTGTAGGCCGCGGGCTTATCCTCCTGGATACCAAAGCCAACTTGATTGTCGACCTGCTACCGGATGCCTTGCCGATATCTCAGGGTGAGCGTTGAAGCAAATGAGAAGTAGCATTTTCATTCTTCTCTCATGCTTTGCCCTCGCCGGATGCACGGCGAGAAACGACCAGGCAGTCTATCTGGCTTCTAACGCGGAGAACCGCCCCGCGTCTACGCTTCTTTCCTTCGCGACTCGGACAGTTTCTCCCACGCAGGTAACTTCGGAACTGCTCCTGAAGCTTCCATTGAAGGCGAAATCACTTCGCTTTGCGGTGATCGGGGACAGCGGAACCGGCCGAAGCCCGCAGTTTGAAGTGGCCCAGGAAATGGAAGCCTACCGTCGCATAGTGAACTTCAGCTTCGTGATCATGCTCGGAGACAACATCTACGGAGGGCACAGTCCCCGGGATTTTGTAAAAAAATTTGAGGAGCCTTATAAACCTTTGCTTGATGCTGGAGTGAAGTTTTATGCCTCTCTCGGCAACCACGACAGTCTCAGTGAGCGTGAGTACAACCTTTTCAATATGGGGGGTGAACGTTATTACAGTTTCAAAAAGAATGATGTAGCTTTCTTTGTCCTCGACAGCTCGTATATGGACCCGGTTCAGCTCAGCTGGCTGGAAAAGCAGCTGCGCGAATCAAACGCCGCCTGGAAAATCTGCTATTTTCACCATCCTCTTTATTCTGACGGAAAATTTCACGGGCCAGATCTGGATTTGCGCTCAGTGCTAGCACCTCTATTTCAGAAATACCAAGTCAACGTGGTCCTTTCCGGGCACGAACATGTTTACGAAAGACTGAAACCACAAAATAATATCTACTATTTTGTCCTCGGCAACTCAGGACAGCTAAGATTTAACAATCTGAGGCTTTCGAGCCAAATGGAAGCGGGTTTCGACACTGATCGGGATTTCATGTTGGTCGAAGTGGAAGGCGACGATTTTTATTTTCAGACCATAACAGAGAGCGGAGCTACGATTGACTCCGGAATTCTGCACAAGCAAACCAATCCCTCCAACTGAAGCCAGGCGGCAAGCGGCAACTGCAATCCGTGTCTCAGGATCATCCTCTTCGACGATTTCACTGCACAGGCGGCGCAGCTTCTTGATGTTCACGGCCTGCCTCCGCTCGGATGAAGTGAAGACGACTAAGCGAAAGCGATCGGCTCAAGGAAATCAAACAGATCATCGCTACTCAACCTGAAGCGAGTCGTCACTATTCAGACGTAATCAGACATGACTTGGGAGTGGTCAATCAGGCGATCGGGGATTTGAACAGCGGTGTGCAAAATGTCTCCAGGTTTCTGGACGCATTGCCTCCTGGTGCGGGTGACTTGAGGCAACAGGGTCGAAACTCAGGCCGACGATCGAGAAAGTCAACGGAGAAGTAAAGGGGGCACTCAAGCCTTCACCCAAAAAAATGACTGGGATCGAGAACTTCAAGTGAAGGTTGCTCTGATCGAAGTGGGGCTGGCAGAAATCCCTGTGGCTGTGCTTGGAGACGAAATTCTGACTTGAGCCGAGAAGGTGAAAGAAGGTTCGGAAAAGCTGTAGCGTTTTGCCCAAGGGGAGAGCTATTTTCTATATACGTTGAGCGTGGTCCTCGGACTATTCGGGGTTAAAGACTTGATTCACGCGGCCGGCCAATGTCCATAGTGTAGTTCGTATCGTTTGTGGTGCTCACTGAGTTCCTTCGCAATTGCGTCCGCGAGTTCCATTGAAGAATGAGTCTCTCCTAGCTCCGGGACGAACCAAGCAATGGCTTCGCCTTCAATCGCGGGGAGCAAAGACCACTCTTTTGGCGAAACCCCTGACTTGTCGTCAGGGTACTGCTTGCCGAGTCCTGGAGCCCTTCGATCAAAGCGAACGCTACAATTTGTAACTATCATATTCTGCTCATTGTGCGAAAACATCGCTGCAACATGATTCAGGATCAAGAAGTCAGCCCATGATGATGGCTCCGGAACCCATTGGAATTTATGACCAGCGAACTCTCTGCCGGCGAACTCCGATGCGAAACCCTTCAGTATGGACCACTCCGGCGTAGTCTCTTTAGCCAACCGCTGTCGGTTCGCTTCTTCCTGTGAGTGTCTTCGCGAGAAGTCGTCAAAGTCTTCGTACATCTGACCCCACCTCCACCCCTACGATGGCACAGAGTTGGCAAAAAAGCGATTGTGCTGAAGAAAAAATGGGAGGGTAACGGGGGTGGGTCATTCACGGTAAATCCTGATGCTCTCCCCGGATTGTGTGTGAGAATGTCGTTGTGACGACCTTGTCCTCTTGCCGAGGCATCGGCAATCTATGTGGACGACTGACTGGCTAGTCTTCGGAGGGGTTGCCGGGGGGAGGTCAGGCACCTGCTACTCCATGGGTCTCTGGCTCAAGCCCCAAAGCAGAGATGTGTGGACGCGGATTGACGGGCGCGTCAAAAATGAGCATGATTCTCTCAGTCGGAAACGCCCTGTGATCCTGAAGTACACTCTTACCGAGAAAGAATACTTCGGCGCGCGGCGCGAGCATGCCGAGCATCTGGGCAGAAGCAGTTTCTTCTTCCGGATGATGCTTCCCATCGCGCTGGGAGCAGGCCTTGCCGGTACCTACGCTACGCTCTTCGCCGGCAATCTGGAATTGGGACTTGGATTGTGGGCGGCGGCGGCTTGCCTGCTGATCGCCCGCATATTCTTGTGGAAACCACTCGCCCGCCGCGCTCTCGAACAGAATGCTGGCTTGATGGGGCCATTCGAGGTCGAGCTCACCGCAGCGGGTATCAAGGCCGGTCCCGAATCGCCCGCATGGTCCTGGTTCGACCTGAAGCGGTACTACGAAACGGACGCGCTTTTTCTACTGCTCGGACCCGCGAGGGAGTTCCTGGTTCTTCCCAAGCGGGCGTTCCCTGGGGGCGATGTGCTGCAGTGGATAGAGACTTTGCGCGCGGAGTTGCGGGGAAGGGGCCGCCGCGCAAATCCCGACGCGTCCCTGCTGAAACTCACGGCAACATGGGCCACGGCGGCTCTTTTTGTCGTGGCCTTATTCCTGGGCAATATTCAAAACTGGTTGCGCCCCGCATTTAGGCGGCCGGTCAGCGGAGTGACCACCAGGTCGACTGAAAGCTCGCGCAAAGAAGAGACCGAGAGCGCTAAGCCGGCAACGGTTACGGACCTGGAAGGGCGCGGAACCGTTTACCTTGCGCCTTTGGGCAAACCGCAGGACGTTCTTTCGAATGATTTGCTTTCCTTCTATCAAAAGAAGTACGGAATCCAGCTTCGTGTTCTCGAACCCGTCCCGTTACCTGACTGGAGCAGAGACGAAATTCGCAAGCAGTTCATCGCCGAAGAACTGGTGGGGGCGATGAAACGCGCCAACCCGCGATTGGCGGGCGATCCCAGCGCCATCCTTATCGGCGTCACCGATCAGGATATGTACATCTCGGAGGTGGATTGGAGTTACGCTTTCAACTGGAGACAGGAAGAACGGTTTGGAGTGGTTTCTACGGCACGGATGGATCCTGCGTTTGAGAAACAGCCGGCAAATCCAAAACTCCTGGAAGAACGGGCGCGAAAAATGATCACCAAGGATATAGGCCTGCTTTACTACCATCTGCAGCCTAGTTACGACTCTTCCAGCGTCCTTTCCGGCTCGATAGATGATCTCGACGATCTCGATGACATCGGCGAAGACTTTCTGCTTACCGACGCAAAAGTTCGCGCCGAGCGACACCTTGAGGATGGAGACCCCTGCTTCACCATCCGCCACTACACTCTCCCCGGCAAGATGCGGAGCGAAGGCGGAATGCTCAGCGGTTGCAGCGGGGAGGTCACGCAATTGAACCTGGAAATCATGGAAGTGGACTTGCGTTATGGGCTGTTTTTGGATCGTCGAACCGAATTCGACCTTCCGGGGGCGATGCCCCTTCGCCTTACGCGGGTGCTCCGTACCCAAGATTCGCGATCGAGAGCCTTCGGCATTGGCGGTTCCCATAGTCTGAATATTGTTCCGATCGGCGACCGGTGGCCGTTTACCTGGATCGACCTGCTCCTGGCCGACGGCGGGCGCGTGCACTACAAGCGATCCAACTGGGGTTTTGGCTACTGGGATGCTGTCTACACACAAGGGGATGACGAAGGTGGAGAATTCTCAAGATCGACAATTCGCTGGGATTGGCCGGGATGGAAACTGGTCGATTCAAGTGGCAAGACGTACTACTTTCCGGACGGGAATGTTCAGCGTCCCGAACAGGCGGCCCTGGTCGGGATAAGGGATCGTCAGGGCAATGCCCTGGGCCTGGAACGCAACCCGGCGGGCAATCTGATTCACGCCGCATCGTCTACGGGCGGCCGGCTGAATTTCCAATACGACAGCCAGAACCGGATCACCCGCGTGCAGGATGCGGGCGGGGATAAATTCGATTACAGCTATGATTCCGCCGGCCGCCTGGCCAGCGTCAGGGACGCGGACGGACGCGTAACCCAGTATCTCTACGACGCAAATAACAGAATGACCGCAGTCTTGCAGAATGGAAGCTCGATTCTCCAGAATGAATATGACGAAGGCAGCCGGGTAATCCGACAAACTCTGTCAGGCGGGCGCACTTACACCTTCAAGTACACACTCGACCGCGAAGGAGAGCCGGTAGCCGTGGAAGTACGGGATTCCGGCGGCCTTACTCTGCAGGTTCAGCTAAGTCAGCGTCAATACACCATGCAGCCGGTCGCAAATCATTGATTCCTTCGTGGGACCCGGGGGACGACTACAAAAGAGCATCAAGCAAGTAGTCAGACGACCGGGTTGAACTGTGTTATTCTCCACGGAAATTTGCAGGTTCGCGATAAGCGAGGATTCATGACTACTGCGTTGCGTCCCATGAGTGTCGGCGAACTGCTGGACCGGAGTTTCTTTCTTTACCGGAAGCACTTTTTGCTCTTCGTGGGGATCGCCGCGCTGCCCCACGCTGTGACGTTGGCCTTCCAACTCGGGGGCGTGGTCTTACGTTCGCAGATGGCGGCAGGATTTCTGGGCTGGACGCTGATGTGGAGCCTGGCCACCATGGTGTGCTACTTGGCCGTGGCGGCAGCCTCCCAGGGCGCAACTGTGATGGCGGTTTCCAACGTCCATCTTGACCGACCAACCAGCGTTGCCGAAAGCTTCGCCAGCATCAAGGGCAGAATTTTCTATTTGTCGCTGATCATGATCGGCGTGGGAATTGGTATTAGCGTGGGCTTCATCCTGCTGATTGTTCCCGGAATCATTCTCGCCCTGATGTGGGCGCTCACCATCCCGGTGGCCGTGTTGGAAGACAAGGGGCTGCGTGATTCGGTGTCGCGGAGCGCGGAACTAACCAAAGGAAGCCGCGGACGGATTTTTGTGATTGGCGTCCTGTTCCTGATTCTGATTTACACCATATTCGTGCTGTGGGAAATGCCTATTTTCATACTGATTGGAGTGTTTACTCGCGGCCACAATCCGGCAGAATTCCCGGTATGGAGTCAGATCGCATTTCCCATCGGCAGTTTTCTTACTCAATGTCTGGTCAGCCCGCTGCTCACCATCGCGCTTTCGCTGGTCTATTACGATCAGAGAGTGCGCAAAGAAGGCTTCGACCTTGAACTTATGATGTCTACGTTGGACGGTGCGCAAGGCCAAACGCCTGCTCCGGCTTCCATCTAGGCTCATGAAATGGATTGGATCCAAATTATTCCACGATTCTCGCTGCTGTTGTTGCTCATGGTCTCCGCAGCAGGGCGGGCGCAGGAGCAGGCCGAGCTTCGCACACTCAGTCTCCCCGAATACATCGTCGAGTTGAGCCATATCAGTTCCGCGGCCAAAAAGTTAAGCCAACCAGACCAAGTGCCCAAGCTGCTGAAAGAGGTTCCGCAGGTTTGGCGCCTTCAAACTGAAACCCGCGTGTTTGAAGTGCCTTCGGAATGGCTCCGTCGAGACTTGCAGGACTGGCAGCGAAAGCCGGGCCAGGAAATCAAGGACAGGATCTGCGTGCGACTGCAGACGTTGAGTGCGGAGGCAGCTTCATTCCAGGCGCCACAATCGGATGTGTCCCAGAAACGAGCGCTGCTGGACGGAATCCTTGGCGGAAGGGAATTCAAGAATCTCCAGGGACCGACCTGGATCGACCGTTTGAAACAGCGATTGACGGAACTACTAATCCGGTTACTCGGCCGGGTCATCCGGGCATCCGCCATTCCTACCATCGGCAATGTCGCAGTGTACGCACTGATCACATTGGCTTTGTTGGTACTGGTCTATTGGATGTACCGGACGATTCACCATAGCGCGGAACTGGAAACCATTCTGCGGCACCCGCTTCCGGTCTCTAGCAAGGAATGGAAGATCTGGATGGAGGACGCTCGATTGGCAGCGGAGGCGGGCAATTGGCGAGGAGCCATCCATCTTTCATACTGGTGTGGAATCTCTTTTCTCGAAGCCCAGGGACTGTGGCGGCCCGACGTGGCGCGTACGCCTCGCGAATACTTGCGCCTGCTACCCGCTGCGAGTGAACATCGCGCCACCCTGGGCGCTCTGACCCGAAGCTTCGAACTGGTTTGGTATGGCACCCAGCCCGCCGATGCGCAGGCGTTTTCCGATGCTCTGGCTCAATTGGAGAAACTTGGTTGCCATTCCAACTGAGTCCCGCTGATCGCAAGCTGTTTCTGATTGCAGGAGGGGGGCTGCTGCTCCTGATAGGGGCTGCGTTCGTTCTCACAAAGGGGACGGATTCCGCGACCGAAATACCGAGCACCTACTCCACCGGTTCGAGCGGCGCAAAGGCTGCATACCTGGTGCTGAAAGAATCTGGATACGCAGTGCAGCGGTGGGAACAACCGCTCAGTGAATTGCCTGAGCCCGCGGGCACGATTCTGGTTCTGGCGGAACCTGTCGGGGCGCCCACGACCCCGGAGCGGGACCAGCTTCGGCGGTTCCTCGAAGAGGGCGGAAGAGTAATTGCGACCGGCGTTTTCGTAGGGCTTTTTCTGCCGGAAAACGGAGTGGTTCCCGATCCCTTGCCTGGCATGACCTGGGCGAAGGTCCCGGCCCAGTCACCGTCTTCCATCACGCGCGCCGCTCCGGAAATCACTCTGGCGCCCCAGGCATACTGGGGATCCCTCCCGTTCGCGGTGTCACTCTATGGGAATGGCGACAAGCCGTTGGTGGTGAAGTACGCATTCGGAAAAGGCGAGGTCATCTGGTGGGCTTCGGCCACTCCGCTCACGAATGCAGGACTGAAAGAGCCCGGCAATCTGGAGTTTTTTCTGGCGTGTATCGGACGCCAGCCAAATACGCAAATCCTCTGGGACGAATACTTTCACGGCTACCGCCGCTCCCTGGCGGCCTCGATTGTCAAGTCGCCGGTCAAATGGATTTTCCTGCAATTTGTATTATTCAGCTTGGCTATCCTTCTTACTCATTCCAGAAGGAGTGGGCCGATCAGCATCCCGGCGACGGAGGCCCGGCTCTCTCCGCTGGAGTTCGTGCGGACCTTGGGATCGCTTTACCAGCAAGCCAATGCCGCGTCCGTAGCGGTGGACATTTCTTATCACCGCTTTCGATACTGGCTCACACGACGTTTGGGAATGGCCAGCAATGCGTCGGTGAATGAACTGGAGCGCGCCATCAGCGAACGCTGGTTGTTTCAGGACGAAAGTCTCAGTTCAACTCTGCGCGCTTGCGAGTCCGCCCGCTACGACACTGCGATGAGTCCCCGTGCGGCCCTGCAGTTGGTACAGGCTCTGCATTTTTACGCTGCCAAATTCAAATTGTTTCCCACGTCACTCAAGGAGAGAGATTGATGGAAGCCGTTCCGAAGCTGGTGCTCCACATCCGCACTGAGATGGGCAAGGTAGTGGTCGGCCAGGAAGATCTCAAGACGCAATGCCTGATTGCGCTGCTATGTCAGGGGCACGCGCTGCTGGAAGGTGTACCCGGGATTGCCAAGACACTTGCGGTCAAGGCGCTCTCGCATCTCTTGCGCCTCGATTTTCAACGGGTGCAATGCACCTCCGACCTGATGCCTGCCGACATCATTGGCACCAACGTGCTTAATCTTTCCAACAGCACTTTTCAGCTGCACGCCGGCCCGGTTTTCACCCAGCTGTTACTGGTGGACGAAGTCAACCGCATGCCCCCACGCACCCAGGCCGCGCTTCTGGAGTGCATGGAGGAGCGCCAGGTCACGATTGATGGAACGCGCCACGATCTTTCCCCGTTCTTCACCGTGTTTGCCACTCAAAACCCAATCGACTTCGAGGGCACATATCCCTTGCCCGAAGCTCAACTTGATCGTTTTCTGGTGAAGATTCGAGTGCCCTATCCGGAGGCAAAGGACGAAATCCAGCTTCTTTCGAATGTGCAAGCCGGCTTTGACTCCCATGACTTGAACAGCGCCGCACTCAATCCGATCGACGCGGAGCTACTGAACACGGCCCGGCAAGAGATAAGGACGGTCAACGTCCAGGAATCGCTGTTCGCGTACATTGTGCAACTGGTGCGCCGCACGCGCGAATGGCCCGCGCTCTCTCTGGGGGCGAGTCCGAGGGCAGCGGTAAGCCTAATGGTATTTTCCAAAGCGGTTGCGGCCATGGATGGCCGCGAATATCTCATTCCAGACGACATCAAGCAATCCACGCTGCCCGTCCTTCGCCATCGCATTGTGGTCAAACCCGAGGCCGATCTCGAAGGGATTACGCCGGATCAAGTTTTGCAGGATGTTCTCCGGGCTGTCGAGGTCCCGCGTTGAGCCCGGCGGTTGCTAATTCAAAGGTGGACGGTTCCGATGCGACCCTCCCCGCGCCGAGCGAACCCGGCGGAGCTACCCCACCGGAGCTGATTTCAACGTCAATCGAAGGACAGGGGCTCCCCTTCAAACGCGCTGGCGCAGCCTTCGCGAACCGCTTCTTCTTTCTTTTACTGATAGGCCTCATTTGGCTGGTGCCGGCTTTTTCCGAGGAACGTTTCGTCTATGCCATGATTGTATGGGACGTTCTCTTACTGCTGGTATGGCTGCTGGACCTTCTGCGGTTGCCGCAGCCGGCGCGGCTGCGGGTCCATCGCACCTGGCTGGCTCCGGCGGCGCTGTCGGTCGAGTCAAAAGTCAGGCTGACCGTGATCAACCAGTCAGACTCCACGATCCACGCCAAGCTTTTCGACGACTTGCCGCATCAGTTACGTTTTGAACCCATCCAACTCGAAGTCAACGCTCCATCCCATGGCGAGGCAGAGGTGGAGTACTCGGTCACGCCGGGCGTTCGTGGCCGCGCCCATCTAGGAGATGTCTACGTTCGCTACCAGAGTCCGATGAGGATTGCAGAACGTTGGGCGAGGGTGCCGCTGGCGCAAACGGTGATTACTTATCCCAACCTGGAAGAGGCCAAGGCGCATTCCGTCTATCTCATCCGCAGCCGCCAGATTGAGCTGGAGAAGCGCTATACGCGATTTCGAGGCGCCGGACGGGCATTTGAAAGCCTGCGCGAATATCGCGAGGGGGATGAATTTCGCGATATCTGCTGGACCGCCAGCGCGCGTCGCGGCAAGCTGGTCACCCGGCTCTACGAAATCGAACGGAGCCAGACCATCTGGGTTTTGCTCGATTGCGGGCGTCTAATGCGCGCCCGCGTCAAAAATCTCAGCAAACTCGACTACGCGGTAAATGCCGCCCTGACGCTGACCCAGGTTGCCCTGTACTCGGGCGACCGTGTCGGGTTACTGGCGTATGGACGCGGAGCCCGCCAACGTGTTCCCGCAGCACGCGGCAGCGCCCACCTGATGCAGATCATGCAGCAACTTGCACTGGTCCACGAAGACGAGTGGGAGGCGGACCACTTGCAGGCCGCCAGCCGTCTGCTCAACGATCAGAAGCGGCGCAGCCTCGTGGTCTGGATTACCGACCTGGCGGAAACGGCGATGACGCCCGAGGTCATTGAGGCCGCGTCGCAACTATTGGCACGACACCTGGTGCTGTTTGTTGCCATTGGCCAGCCCGACCTGAATCAGCTGGCATCGCAAAGTCCGCACGACATTCATGAGATGTACCAGACGGCGGCGGCACAGGAAGTTGTTCACCGGCGCGAATTGTTACTGGCACGTTTGCGAGAACGCGGAGCCCTGGCCCTCGAAACCAGTTCGGGCAGACTTTCCACAACGCTGGTGAACTCCTACCTCGAGATCAAGCAACGAAGTCAGCTTTAGCCGGCTGCGCCGGCCCCCAGAACAGGTAAGCAACGAGCAGCCCAAACAACGCAGCCGCCATGCCAAATTTGAGGGCCACTGCCAGGCCGGTCGGCGACACAAAAGCTTCGATCACCCCCGCGATCACCAGGATGGGTACGACTCCCAGTAACAGTTTGACCGACTCTGTTCCGGCGCGGGCCAGGGCTTCGCGCCGGGAAAGAAATCCGGGGAAGAGCAGGCCGTAAGCCAGCCGTAGTCCCGCGCCTCCCGCAATAAAGATAGCCGGTAATTCGAGCACTCCGTGGGGCGCAACAAAACTCCACAACTGCAGACTCATACCCGAGAACCAGCACGCGGTTCCGATGACCCCGATCAGTAGTCCGTTAAAGATCATCATGTAGATGGTGCCCAGGCCACCGGTAATCCCGGCTGCAAACGTGGTAAATGCCACCCCCAGGTTGTTGGTCATGATGGCACTGGACGCAACTGGCTTGATCCCGACAATCGAATGGGTCCACATCTCATGACGGTCAATGGTTGCGACCATCTGAGGTCCGAGGATCTTCACCTTGAAGTCAGGATCGTGGTAGGTCAAAGCCATGCCCACGACGGCCGATCCGAGAAAGATGATAAATGCGACCAGGCAGTAGTTAAGATTCTGGCGAAAGATCCGCGGGTAAGTATTCCTAAAGTAATCAACTATGGCCGCGGAATTCGTCCTTTGGGCGGAATAAATGGTATTGTGTGCCCGCGCGAGCAATTGGTTTAGGTACCGGGAAAAATGAACTGAACCGCGGTCTTCGCGAAGCGCCGCTAAATCCGCGGCGATTTGGCGATACAGGAGGCTGAGCTCCTGCAGTTCGGAGCGCGTCAGAGACTTGAATCCTTTGCTTGTACAGTGGTCGAGCAGTTGTTCCAGCCTGCTCCAGTGAGGCTTGCGCTTTTCCAACCAACGAGTGGAGATCACAATTGCAGTCCGCCGATCATCTACAGATTGATACTCCGGAACAGATTTCTCTGGAGCTTCCCCTGGCCGGAATAGGCAGCCGGTTTCTCGGCCTGGCTATCGATACTTTACTGCAATTTGTGCTCTATATTGCAGCCGTCTTGTTACTTACGATCTTGGGGGTCAGCGGAGTAGGCCGCTACCTCTCCTGGATTCCTGCGAGCTTCGTTCCCGCATTGACGATCCTGTTCATCTTTTGCATATATTGGGGCTACTTCGCGTTTTTCGAGATTGTCTGGAAGGGACAGACCCCGGGTAAGCGGCTGGCGAAAATCAGGGTCATCCACCAATCCGGCAGGCCGATCAATGTATACGAGGCCATCGGCCGCAACTTGCTGCGAGTGATTGATGGTCTGCCAGGCATCTACGGTGTCGGCATCGTCTGCATGATGATCAGCAGTCAACACAGGCGGGTTGGCGACTACGTGGCGGGAACGGTTGTGGTGCACGAAAAACCCACCCGGGAGATGAAGCCCGAGTGGAATACTCTCGCGGAAGCCTCACCCACCCATTCCCAGGCCCTGCAACTCCCATCCGAAGAACTGGTGCTGATCGAAACCTATTTGCACCGCAGAGCCGATCTGGACTTGGCGGTGCGAGATAAGACGGCCTACCAGATAGCCACCCGAATCACTCAGCGGACGGGATTGCAACGCGCCCCCGACCAGTCGCTCGACGACTTTCTGGAAGGAGTGGCCCGGCAGGTCCGGGACACAGCGCGATTTCGCTGACTAGATTGTGATAGCCCCAAAAGGGTCCTTGGGTGCCCGACCCGATAGTCAATCCTCATGACGTCTTGGCGCCCACACCAAGAATCATATTGGGCCCTTGGCCACCGGTCCCCGGATCGAATGGCTCTCTGCCATATCGAGGAGATACGCGATTCATCGTAGGTGGGCGGCACCGGGAAAGATAGATTCAACCGCTGCGTTGACAAAACCCGCTGGCCGTCAGGCACGGAAGACATTCTTGAGCAGGTTTTTGATTAGATCAAGCGCCGACTTCGCCAGCAGTCCGCCTAGAAACGCGAATAAATTCGAAGGGATTCCGTGACGTAATTATGTCAGGCAAGGTGACCGCTATTTTATTCGGCCACGCAGGACTGTCATCGAGGCCGGCGGTAACGTGTATTGCGCGCCCGGGGTGCCATTAACCGTGGATGTTGCCGCCGGGCCGTCAGGATCAGCGTAGCCCGCTCTCCTTGCTGGATGCCACTGATACTGTGCCTTTCCGAAAGTAATCATGGTCACGGGTCCGGCAAAAAAGTTGTTGGCCTTGCCATCCTGAAACACAATGTGTATTGAGTGAGGTTGGTCGTAGTCTTTGTTGATCAACAGCAACGACCATTGACCGTCGGGACGCAGCACGGCATAGGCAGTGACCAGCACGTGGCCTTCCTGGTCTTTAATATCGCTGGCTCCCTTAAAGAGTTGATGCTCGGCATCGAGGGGTTGCGACCACTCCTGAGTCAGCATCTGAGCGGCAAAAAATTGTGAAGTGCGCGATCGTATCAGGTAGTTCTGGTCCACCATGAACATGTGATACGTGCCCCAGCTATTGGGACACGCCGGGTGCGGCGGCGAGTAGGAGAGCGCGTGATAGTAAAAAGTGGCCTGGCCGCCGGCGGTGAGGAAGCCGGCGAAAGTATCACCCAACCACAAGGCTCCAAAGACCTCGACGGATGCTTCGCCACCGTGGGCATTGGTCTCGGTGTCCAATAGCGGCACGTCGGGTGGCAAGCCATCGTCGCGCCATACCTGCATGATGTGAGTAAGCAGTTGCGGCTCCTGATACAGATTCTTCCACGGAGTCTCGCAGCCGTCATAGGGATAGTGTTCGAACGACATGAATGCCAAGTCGGAAAGCCGGCCATGAGCTTTCAGGTAATCCAGAAAACGGCCAAACCATGACGTCTTGCCTTGCGCGTCCGGCCAGGCTTTGATGTCTTCGGTAACGCCCTCAAAGACTGGTCCTCCCAATTTGAAGTTCGGGTCCACGCGATGCAGCGCCGTGGCCCACTGCAAGTAGAATGCGCCGTAGTCTTCGGGTTGCATATACTGTCCGTCGGGCTCCTCACCCATTTCCACGTACCAGATGGGATAGCCGCGCTGCTTCAGGTAAGTCATCTGCGCCACCGAGTCTTCCGGCGTGCCGTAAAGCATTGCCACCGGAATTACGGCCGGCAATCCTCGTGTAATCCCGCTCGTATAAAAGAGGTCCACCCCAGGCTGATCTCCCGACTCCATACGATCTGGAGCGACATATAAATCCGAGGGCTCATGCCAGGGGTCGACTGAGGAACAGTAGGTGAGCGATTGTTTCTGGTCGGGAGCGTGTTGCAGCAGATCTTTGAAGTCGCCGCTGGCCGTTGTTGTTCCCACATAGATTTCCCTGATGGCGTAACCAATGCAGTTGCGGCGGTCGCTCGAACCGTGAGTATCACAGGTGTTGGAAGAAGCAGTCATCAGGACCCGGACAAACTTTGTGCGAACCGGTGATGAATCCAAGGCAAGTGTTACGGTGCCGCCTTTGCCATTGGTTACAATGCCTGAAGAAAAATTCTTCCACTCGCCATTGCCCTGGTCGTCCATTGCGTCTTCGCCGGTCCAGTACTGCACCTGGTAGGCGGTGGCGTATGGCGCGGTCCAGGCCACGCGAATGGCATTCACTTCCCGCTTTTTTCCGAGATCGACGACGACCCACTGCGGGTGCAGCGAATCATTTTCGCCGGTGAATCCCTGAGTGAGGTATGGATTGCTTTTCCAATACGTGTTAAGGTCTCCGTCGTCCAGGCGGGAGAAGCCGTCGAACTCTGTGCCGCCGTTGCGGGTGAATCCGCGATGCTGCAGGGAATAGCCATAAGAGTGCCGGATCATTTCCTTCGTCGGAGTTCCGTTGCCGGTGAAGTATCCCTGCCCCCGGGAATCACTCCAAGTCCCCTTCGGGTTCCAGTGCCAGGCTTGGACGAACAACTCTGTGTTCTGCCGGTAGGTAATGCTGCCCCAGCCTGCAGACAGCACTTGCTGCAGTTGGTCCGGGCGAAAAAAGACGTCGGTAGCGTTGCTGGGCACGCGGTCCACGCTGGTGCCGAGGGCATAGAGTGGGCTGAATTTGTTCACCACGTGGCTCGGAGTGGCATCGATTTGAACCGTTTGCGCGATGCTTTCGCCGCCCAGAAGCGTGACCATGGCTGGCAGGAGGGACAAGATCGCGCTTACCGTTCTCCGTGCAAGAGATGTGCCTGCCCGGGGGATGCGGCGGCGGAAGCTGCATTGATGAGAAATGGTTAGGCGCATGAGGAAATGTTGGCTAGCGCGATAGTGTAAGAGGCCGATCGCTGCTTGGCAACTTTGCAGAGGGGGCAGTTTGCGCAAAAACACCACCACACCTTGTCATTCCGAAGCCAGTTTTATCGGCGACAAAACCGCGTCTCGAAATGACAATTCTTTGGGGATTTTAAAACTACACCACTACTACGCAGTGCCAGCTGCTCTCTGCCTATGGTATTCAGGTCTTGTATAATCTCCCCGCTTGGAACGACGGTCCTAACATGGCTCTTAGAGTATTTAACGACAAGGCTTCCTTAGGTAAAGCCGCTGCCGAGCAGGCCGCGACTGCCATTCGCCGAGCCATTCGCGAACATGGGCTCGCGCGGATCGTTGCCGCGACGGCTGCGTCTCAACTCCAATTTCTGGACGCGCTTACCCGCGAGCCAGACATCGACTGGACGCGGGTTGAGGTCTTTCATCTGGACGAATACATCGGCCTTCCGATTACTCATCCTGGCAGCTTCCGGAAGATGCTGCTGGAGCACTTGTTGCAGAAAACTGGAATTACTAACTATCACTTGCTGGATGGCGATGGTGATGTCTCCGAAGTCGTGCGCCGCGAGGGAAAGGCGCTGGCTTCGGCGCCGATCGATATTGCCTTTCTGGGCATTGGTGAGAATGGGCACCTCGCTTTCAACGATCCGCCTGCTGACTTTGAAGTTGAAGACCCGTATCTCGTCGTCAAACTGGACGAGGCTTGCCGGCGCCAGCAGGTGGGCGAGGCCTGGTTCACGGATCTGTCGCAAGTTCCGACTCACGCGATCTCTATGTCGGTGCGCCAGATTCTGAAGGCGAAAGAGATTCTCGCGGTGGTTCCCGATTCCCGCAAGGCGCAAGCGATCAAAGCTTGTTTTGAGGGTGAGATCAGTCCGATGGCGCCGGCTTCGATTCTTCGTACTCATGCGAATGCGACGGTGTATCTGGATACAAAATCCGCGGCTTTGCTCAGTCCCGCTTTGTTGACCTCGGCTTAGAGAGATGGGGCTCCTCAAAATCGAGAATTGTGTCGACCGTCGTCCACCTATGGCATACATGCGTCAGTACATGGGGTGCGGCTTTGTGCAATCGAGGGGGGCGCGCCTCGCTAGGGTTGCGGCAGGTGCAGGGCCTTCGATCGGTCAATCACCCATTGCGGAAACACCGGCGCTCCTTGCGGGGGCTTGCCCAGCGAGATCGCCCAGTGGTCGAGCCAGCCGCTGCCTTCCTCTCCCACGTAGGTGTCGGGCAGGCCGTAAGCCTGGTCGCTTAGAGCGTCAGCCAGTGTGATGAAGTGATAGCCCCGCTTGCGCATGACATCGAGCAGTTCGCCAATGTGGTCGGCCTCGAGCTGGTTGCCGTGAAGCAGCAGAATCTGTTTTGGCTCATACCCGATAGTTTGTTTTGCGAGCTGCTCGGAGTAGGCAAAAACCTGGTCACTATAAGAAAGGTAACTGCGCGTGAGTTCGTCCTGCAGCGCGGTGTCTCCACGTTTCTTGGCATCTTCGTAGACGCCGGCGTACATCCAGTCCCACGCGTCAAGGGTGACGGGGGCGATGCGATAACCGCGAGCCACCAAAAACGCTTCGGCCTGACGCCGCGTCTGAAGATCGCGACCGGTGTCCAGAAAAGGATGGCGGAAGTATCGGAGCTTCATGTTATGTTCGGCGAGCAGCAGTTTTGTGACGCTCTCGCCCTGCACCGCGTCATCTTCCCACGCCTGCAAACCCACCTGGTTCAGGGACGAATGACTGTAAGTGTGATTGCCCAGCTCGAAGCCGTAGTCCAGCCACATGCGGAGGGCCTTGATGCGCTCATCCACTTCGCCGAACTTGTAAAGCTTTCGTTCGTTGACGAATCCGACTACCGGTATTTTCTGGTCACGGAGAGTGGTCAGCAGCTTCGTAGTCATCTCCGTGATAGTCGCTGCGGACATGGTATTGGCCGATCCGGCGGGTAGGTCGTCAATGGTGATCGCAACCTCCCGGGCGGGCTGGTCGGCCGCGTTCGAGATTACTGGGACCGCGATAACGGACAGGGTACAAACGATCAGGAAAATCATAGAGAGTGGTTTCATGAAGCCGTCCTCCGGATCGGCGAGAGGTGATTCGCGAAACGGTATTAGAACATGAAAGACGTTCAATAACTCTCAGCCTTCCTGCGAAACGCGGCAGAACCAGAAGTCAGAAAATCCCACTACCAGTTTCGTGAACTACACGGGCGTTTGTCCCGGCGAGTTCGCCGCGCAGCACCGTTACCGAGGCCTTCGGCAACCGGTAAGTTGTCGATGGGCCTGCTATGACCTGCGACTTCGCGGCCGGCCCATCCGGGTTGGCTGCGCCACCGTTCGGCGCCGGGTTCCAGTGATACTGGGCGTCGCCAAATGCGATCATGTCCACTGGGCCGGCGAAAAAGTTGCCGATATTCGCACTCGTATCTTGAAACTCGACCCGAATCGTATGGTCGTTTTCCTGATCTTTGTTGACGATCATCAGCGCCCACTTGCCATCCGGTCGCCGGACAGCGTAAGCGGTAACCAGGATGTGGCCGGCTGAGTCGACGACATCCGCAATTGCAGGGAATACCTGGTGCTTTCCATTCCCCGGTTGTACCCACTCCAGATTGATCAATTGGCTGGCGAAATACTGCGCGATAGGTTGCGTGATCTGATAATTCCCATCCACATTGAACATGCCGAAAGTTCCCATCGAATTGCCACATCCATGGCCAAGCTTTTCGGGAAGATAGTGGAAGTAGTAGAGGCCGTTTCCACCCGCGGTGAGAAACGAACCAACGAAATCCGCCAGCCAAAGCGACCCAAAATTATCCATGAACGATTCTCCGCTGTTCCATGCGATGTTCAGTTCGGTAACCAGCATGGGAACGTTTGGCGGAAGGCCGTCATCGCGCCACACCTGAAGAATGTGACTGATGAGGGCCGGCTCGTCATAGAGATTGCTCCACTGAATTTTGCAGGGTTCGAAGGGATAGTGTTCGAACGACATGAAGGCCAGGTCCTGCAGCCGATGGTGGGCTTTCAGGTAGGCGATGAAGCGTCCCAGCCAGGAAGATCGGCCTTGGGCGTCCGGCCAGACCTGGATGTCTTCGTTCACGCCTTCAAAAATGGGCCCGCCAAGCTTCAAGCTTGGATCGAGTTTATGTAGTGCCGTGGCCCATTGCAGGTAGAGCGCACCGTAATCTTCCGGAAGCATGAACTGCCCATCAGGCTCTTCGCCCATCTCGATATAGGAGATGGGATATCCACGTGCTTTTAAGTAGGCAATCTGGTTGGCAGAATCTTCTGGAGTTCCATACAGCATGGAAACTGGGACCATTGCTGGCAAACCACGGGTGTAGCCGCTGGTATAGAAGAGATCAAGGCCGACCTGGTCGCGCCGGTCATCGACATCGGCTGGCTCATGCCAGGGATCGACGGAGGAGCAATAGGTTGTGGTCTGGTCGGGATCGGCGGTGTGACGGACGAGGTCGTGAAATGTTCCGTCAGTCGCTGTTCCCAGATAGATCTCCCGAATCGCGTATCCGACGCAGTTGCGCCGGTCGCCTGATCCGGGGGAATCAACTCCGAGGGAATCTGACCCGTGAGTATCGCAGGTATTGGACGACTCCGACATCGAAATACGAAGGTAGCGCACCGCCATGGGAGTAGGATTAAGCGAAAGCATCGCCGTTCCCCCCGATCCATTGTTCACGGTTCCACCGCGAAAAGTAACCCACGTTCCCTTTGTAGGCTGCTTGATAGGGTCCTCGCCCGTCCAGTACTGCACGGTGTAGCGTCGCGCGTAGGGTTTTCCCCAGGAGAGACGGATGGCATCGACGGGAAGATGGTTGGCCAAGTCGACAATCACCCACTGGGGATAGTTCGAGTCATCTTCTCCGGTAAACGTCCTGGTCAGGTAAGGATTGCTCTTCCAATAGCTATTCTCGTCGCCGTCGGTAATGCGGGAATAGCCGTAGGCGTCGGTACCGTCGTTGCGGGTGAAACCACGATGGGGAAGGGAGTAGCCGAAGGAGTGTCGTATGAAGTCGCCCGGCTTGGCATCTCCAACGAAGTAGCCTTTTCCGCCGGGATCACTCCATGCGCCTTGTGGATTCCAGTGCCACGCCTGAACGTGCAGTTCCGTATTCTGGCGGTAGGTGACGGTTTGCCAACCAGCCGAGAGTACCTGTTTCATCACCGGCTCAACGAACATCTTATCGGTTGAGACAGTCTCGATGCGGTCGATGCCTGCTCCCAGGGCCTCGGTGGGCACGAAGGAATTGGCGGCATGGCCGGGAGTGATATCGACGCGGATGGTTTGGGAGACGGCGAGACTCGGTGACAAGCATGCCAGCAGTATTACGAGTGAGATGCATTCGAACAACCCGAATCTGGTGCGTGTCACTTGAATCCTCCTCGATCGGCAGCAGGCAAGTTCCTGGACTGCTGAATGTTGTTTTCGCATCGCGCAATTCAGGCGCTTCAATTGCGAATCATCTTGTCACTTCCCTTGTAGTCATTGTGAGGCTTTGGATTTCAGCGGCCGCCGCCTTCGATCTTTCCGCGCAGCACGTTCAAGGAAGCCTTTGGCAAGGTCAACGAAAAGTTCTGCCCAGCCTGCAATGTCATGCTCACCGGCGGAAGACTGGGATCGGGATGACTCTGTGGGCCTTCCGAACGCCACCGGTATTGTTCACTGCCGAAGGTTGTCATCGTGACTGGACCAGAAAAGGAATGTGGCGTTCCTGTTTCATCTTCGAAGACCAAAGTTACGCGATGCGGGTTGGACTGGTCTTTGTTGATGACCATGACCGACCATTGCCCATCCGGAAGCTTGACTGGATAAGCGGTTATCAGCGCATGTCCCGCGTCGTCCTTAAGATCGCCGGACGCACGGAAGAGCTGGTGTATACCGGCACCATGCTTGACCCATTCGAGATTGATGATTCGGCTGGCGTGATATTGCGAAGTGTGAGCCCGAATATTGAGATGTTCGTCGGCTACGAAATTTCCGTAGGTACTCCAGCCGCGACAACCCGAACGTATAGGTTCCGGCTGAATGGGAGAGTGATAGTAGATGTCGCCGCCAAAAGTCAGAAACGAGCCAACGCTGTCGCCCAACCAGAGCGCCGCAAAGATTTCGGTCATCGGCTGAGTCAGCCCCCAGGAGACGTTGCTCTCGGTGTTGATCAGCGGAACGCTTGCCGGGACGCCATCCGCCCTCCAGATTTTTAGAATGCCCTCGGTCAGCTCGGGCTCGCGGTAAAGGTCCGACCAGGTGATTTCGCACGGAGGAAACGGGTAATGCTCGAAAGACATGAAAGTCAGATCGGCCAGCCGGCCGTGCTCTTTCAAGTAATCGATGAAGCGGCCCAGCCACGAGACCCGGCCCCGTGCGTCGGGCCAGACTTCGATATCTTCATTCACACCCTCGAATACCGGTCCGCCCAGCTTCAGATTTGGGTCCACCTTGTGCAGGGCGCTGGCAAATTGCAAGTAAAGAGTGCCGTAGTCTTCGGGCAGTAACTTCTGACCGTCGGGTTCTTCTCCCATCTCGACGTAGGAAATCTGGTAGCCTCGCTTCTCGACGTAGGCGATCTGCGCTGCCGCATCTTCCGGCGTGCTGTACAACATGGCGATTGGAATCATGGCGGGCAGGTGATTGGTGATGCCGCTGGTATAGAAGAGATCCATGCCGGTTTGATCGCCCGCCTCGGCAGTCAAATCAGCGGCGGAGTGCCAGGAATCGACCGAGGACGCGTGAACCGCCGTCTGACCTCCGTCCGGCTGGTGCTTGACCAGGTCTACAAATTCATCATTCGCCGTATAGGTCCCGGCGTAGAGTTCGCGAATGGCGTATCCCAGGGAGCTGCGCTTGTCGCCGTTACTGGGGTTGTGGTCGCTGGCCGTATTTGAAGACTGCGTCATCCAGATGCGGATATAGCGCAGGGGTGGAGGTGACGGCGTAAACTTCAGCGTCTCCAGTCCTCCACGTCCGTCGATCTTGATTCCGATGGCGATCCAGGCGCCAGCCGTCGCATTTGAAAGGGGCTCCTTCTCACCGCTCCAATACTGCACCACATAGTTTCGGGCAAACGGGTTGCCCCAATCGATCCTCAGGGTGTCGATCTTCTCCGCCGCGCCCAGATCGAGGATGACCCACTGAGGATGGAGCGAGTCATCCTCACCGGTGAATTTGTTGCTGAGATAAGGATTGCTCTTCCAATAGGTGCTCGAATCGCCGTCGGTCATCCTGGAGTATTTGCTCTGTGAATGTCCATCACCGGCGGTGTTGCCGCGGTGAGGCAAGGGATAGCCGGCAGAGTGCCGGATAGGCTGGCCCAGTTCCGCGCTTCCGGTGAAGTACCCGCTCTGGTGAGCCGCGTCACTCCATGTGCCGCGCGGGTTCCAGTGCCAGGCCGCGCCCTGCAACTCGGTATTTTGACGATAGGTGATCGGCCCCCACCCGGCAGAGAGAGATTCCTTGAGGATCTCGAGAGTGTAGATTTTGTCCACAACGCCCTGGGGAAGAATGTCAATCGACGTGCCCAGAGCTACGTCGGGATCGAAGGACTTGATGGGGCGGACCGCATTCACCTGGATCGTGACGATCTGTTTGGGAGTGGTGCGTATGTCGTGTTCTTGCGCGACGCTCGTGGGGCAGTACCAAGCCACGAATGCAACCATCGTTGTCAGAAACCCCTGATGAACAACCAGCTTTCGTCGTTTCCACAAGTGCCTCCGATAGATCAATTTGGACTCCTGTCACCAACTCGGTTGGCCTGCGACTCTCCAGGACTGCAGCGGAGACATGATGGGCGGGATTGATTTTCCCAATGGGATCTTAATCGATTGGTGGATGCGCTGCCGCCCATTGCCGGCAGAATCCTGCTACTTTCGGCGTCTCATTCAGGAGACAGACAGCTCGGGAGTGGGCTCGATAACTCCACCCTCCAACTCACCAGTAAAATTTCAGCGCCAGCTGCACCTCACGTGAGTTGATGCAAGTATCCGTGACAGCAGCAAAATTAGACGTGTTATCGATTTTCCCGCTACTGTCGAAGCTCACGCTGGTAGTGCCGTTGTTGGGCCCACAAAACTGCGGATGGTTGAAAGCGTTGAAGGCCTCCGCACGAAATTCCAGTCGCATCCCCTCTCGAATGCTGAACTGTTTGAACAACGACATTGTCGTGTTATTTGTGGGTGGCTGGCGTGCGCTGGTAATTGTCCGGGGCGCGTCACCGATCGTAAAGTCCTCCGGTTGACTCAGGACGTCCTGTGCGTTTGCAAAATAGTTATCGACGAAATCCGGGCCGGTATTCCGCTTCAGGGTTCCGTTGAGGTTGGGACGACGCTGATCCGACGAGTAGGTTGGTATCTCCTGGCCGCCGCTAAGTGTTATATGCAACGGTCTGCCGCTGGTATAACGGTAAGTCCCATTGATTTGCCACCCGCCAAGAATGCCGTTCAGCACCGGATTCATGCCGCCAGCGAACTTGCGACCCCGGCCAAAAGGCAAATCGTAGACATAACTGAATTGCAGAATTTGAGGCGTATCCCATGTCGACACCGATCTCTCCAGATCCGGCCGGTTAGGGTCTTGCAGGCTGGTTGTGCCGCCAAGCCAGGTGACGCTGTCGTCGGTGGAGGAAGCATCGTCGATCGACTTGGACCAGGTGTAGGACGCCAGAAATTGTAGACCGTTGGCGTAAGACTTCTCCGCGCGGAACTGCAGGGCATGGTAGATCGAGCTCGCATATGGAGGAGAATCGCCGGTCAACGTGTCGAATTGCGGAAAGGGCCGGAGCACCTGGTAACGCGGAATCGTATCTCCCGAGAGCGTGCTGTTGGGGTCAGTGATGATTCCGAAGAAGGGGTTGGCCAAATCCGGGTTGCCGAGATCGCCCCTCTCACCGGGTGTGAGCTTGTCCACAAAAGGACCTAAATGATTTACTTCACCAGCTCCGCTGAAGTAGAGGTGCGTTCCTTTTTTCCCCACGTAACTCGTGTCCAATATGATCTTCCAGGGCAGTTCTTTCTCGAAGCCAAAGCTCCAGCTTTGTTCATATGGTGTGTTGTTGATCGCTTTGATGGCGCCCCCTCCGCCAAATCCAACGTCGTTCAGCGCTCCCAAGCTGTTGCCTGGCGGCAAGATCGGGCCACCGTTCGGAAATGGGTTGTTAAATCTTCCAACGGGAGTGAACTGGTCGCTGGGATCGACCGGGACCCAGTTCGTAAATTGGTCATAACCGCGGTACATCTGGACCGGGCCTGTTCCCGCAGCGCCCGAGCGTGGCGTGGAGTAAAAGATCCCGTATCCGCCGCGCAGTACCAGGCTGTGGGCCATCTGATAGGCAAAACCGAAGCGAGGTTGAATGTCCTTCCAGTCGGCGGCGTAGTTAGCCCGATTCTTTGGACTGGCGAAGACTTCGATCCCGAGCAAAGCTCGCGTGACGTCTTGGCCGGTTAACGGATCGGTGTAGGTTATACTGCCGCCGTTGATCGGGTTCCTCTGCGTAAGATCCAGCGAGTTCTGCCGATTGAAGCGCTCGGTCCGCGGCAGCGAAAAGTCATAGCGCACGCCGAGATTGACCGTCAACTTGGGCGTGACTCTATAGTTGTCCTGCACGAAGCCGCCAAACTGGAAATTCTGGGTGCTTACGAAGTTGGGGACTTCGTATTGGCAGGCACCATTCTGGCAACCGGTCGCGGGTCCAACTCCAATCAAAAAGCTGGCCATCGAGTCTCCGCCGGTATCAGGGTCCGGGCCCGATGTACCGGTGTTGTCAAACTCAAATTGCCCGCCAGGGTAACCGGGCTGACCGAAGTTGACGCGATGGAGGCGACCCTCTGCGCCGAACTTCAGCTCGTGCGCCCCGTGTACCCAGCTGATGGTGCCGACCAGGTGATGCGAATCGCTACCCTGTTTCCAATAGCTAAAGGTCTGCGTTCCAATATTGGCGTCTCCCGAGGTTTGATAATTGTCGAGAATGACGTTCGGAAGCTGCTTGAAGCCGGAAACCGTCAAGTAAGAGGGCACTCCTAAGAGCGATACCGGATCAAGCTTGGGAAAATCTCCGAGGATACCGTGGTTAATTTCATACCCTCGTGTAAAACCGTAGGAGACATTCAGCACAAGTGTGGGACTGACAGTATAGGTTTCGTTGAGCGCGAACAGGTGGGCGGTGTCCTCTCTGGGCCCGGATCCGAAGTTGTCAGCAACATTCCCAAAGGCATTGAAGGCATGGAAGTGTTCCCATTTTTGCGAATACTTGGCGCTCAAAAGGCTGTGATCGCCGAAGCGATGATCAATTTTGATGTCGAACTGATTTACGCTGTCTTGATTCGTTCCGGCACGGAAGAAGTTATTGAGCAGGTCGTCGCTGGTCGTTATGGATTTGGTGGGCTCGGGAAACAAGGCCATCAGTTTCTGCGCAACCGGGTCAATCAGGTTCGAATCCGTGCTCCCGTCACTCAATGCGCCGGCAAGCAAGTCATTGTTCTTGATGAATATTGTGCGGGTCGGAACGTTATTGACAGTATCGAAGGAAGCGCCCTTGAACGGATCCCACAGCTGGCCCGAAGGATCGTTGCATAGCCCGCTAGCGTCGAAGCTTGCCCCTCGCAAGGTGCACAGCTCGCCGAAATCCCCTTGCTTCTCTGCGTCGGTGGCTACGCCGTAACTTGCAGAAGTAAAATTTCGGCTGCGGGTACCGTCGTAGTCGAAAAAGAAAAACGTCTTGTTCTTTTGAATAGGCCCGCCGAAAGTGCCTCCGAAATTGTTTTGCCGCAGGGGCGACCTGGCCTCGCCATTGTGATTGCTGAACCAACTGTTGGCATCGAGCTTGTCGTTGCGCAAGAATTCGTAGAGGCTGCCGTGGAACTGATTTGTCCCAGAGCGGGTTACGAGGTTCACGATGGTCGAGCCCGAAAAGCCGTATTCCGCGCTGAAATTGGACTGCTGAACCTTGAACTCCTCGACCGCTTCCACCGAGGGAACGTACGCTTGCGACAGAATGCCGCTATTCTGCTCAAAGTTCGAGGTACTCACGCCATCCATCAGTATGTCGGCGGTGGAATTGCGGCTGCCGTTAGAGATGAAGTTGGTTCCGGTACAGGTTTCGCAACCGTGATCGGGAACCGCGATTCCAGGAGCGAGATACGCCAAATCGAGGACAGAACGGTTAATCAGGGGCAAGTTGTTAATCAGATTTCTATCCACTACCTGGCCCGTGACCGCATCCTGGGTCTGCAACTCGGCGCCACCCGCTTGGACATCCACCACCTGCCCGGCAGCGCCGACTTTCATGGAGAAGTCGACGGAGGCGTTCTGGTTGACATCCACCTTAATGCCTTCCTTCCGCTGGTTCTGGAAATTGGGTGCCTCCACAGAGACGCTGTAGCTGCCCGGGGGGATTGGGCGGAGTAAGTATCTTCCCGAGTCGTCAGCGACTGCCGTAAAAGAGAAGCCTTTATCTTGGTCGGTCGCGATCACGCGGGCTGAAGGGATCACTGCCCCTGTGGGATCCGTAACCGTACCGGCAATGGAGCCGGTGTAGAGCTGGCTGTTGGCTAGGGAAGTGAGTAAGAAAACGACTGATAACAGCAGCCACCTGTATCTGGCCAGGCTGGTCGAACACAGGACCAGCGATTGTTGTCCCCGCACGAATGCAGTTTCCATGACCGAGCCCCCTGTGCAGTATTTGCCTTGCTTCGGAACTTACTGGACCCGACTAGCCGGACGCTTGCCGCGGGACGCAACAGGGCATCCTCGTGGCGGTATTAAAACGTTTTATTACTGATTAGGGAGGGGACTGTCAAGAAAAAAGTCGTGAAATTCACCGAGCCGATATTAGTTTCAGTTCTGCCCCGGCTCCACGATTCTGTGATATCGCCCTGGTTCCAGGCTGGAGAGTCGCTGGACCCGGCCCCGGGGCCATACGATCTCAGCGCTTACTGGCTTGCCGGATGCCTCCGGACCAAGCCCCACGAGTACGCGCTTGTCGTGGGCCGACAGATAGCTGGAGCCCCCTGTAGTCCAGCGCACTCGGCGGCGTCCACCCGAGGTAACAATGATCTTCGCGCCGATAGCGTCGCGATTGCTGATTGTTCCCTGAAGTTCGAAGCCGATCCATGAGTTTTGCTGCCCGATGTCATTTCGCAGAAGCGCAGGTGGTCCATTGAGACGGGTAAAAGCGAGGTCGAGATCGCCGTCATTGTCGAAGTCAGCTGCGGCGAGCCCGCGACCAAGATAGCCAGAAGTGAAGACTTGCCCGGCGCTGTTGCGCATGTCCTGGAAGGTTCCATCGGAAAGACCGCGCAACAGGAGCGGAGGTTGACGATAGCTCACATCGGCGCGCGTGGTCTCGATCGCCTGGTTAATGTGTCCATTGATGAACATCAGATCGAGATTGCCGTCGTTGTCGTAGTCCAGAAACTTGACACCCCAGCCAACATAGGATTTGGTCAGCGCCGCCAGGTGGGAGGCCACAGTTCGATCTTGGTACGGAAGCGATTTCGAGCCCACAAAGAGCGAATGGTACTGGTCGTTGAAATTGGTCACGACGAAGTCGGGAAGGCCGTCTCCATTGGCGTCGCCGGCATCCACGCCCATGCCAGCCTTGGCCACACCGTGCTCGTTGTATGCCACCTCGGCCTCGCCCGCGATATCCTTAAAAGTGCCGTCATGTTGGTTGATTAGGAGCAGGTTGGGAGAAGCGTCGCGAGCAATGAACAGATCGGTCCAGCCGTCATCATTAACGTCAACGGCGACGACCCCGAGCCCCCTTCCCACAAGCTTTTCCAAACCCGACTGTGCACTGACATCGGTAAAGGTCCCGTCGCGATTGTTGTGATAGAGCGTGAGAGGCATGCCCTGATATGCCAACTGCTCGCAATAGGAGCGCATGCCATTCACTTCACACTTCTTCCGATCATCGAATGAGAAGCGCACATAGTTGGTGACCACCAGGTCGAGATAGCCGTCGCGGTCGTAGTCGAACCAAGCCGCGCTGGCCGCCCATCTTGCCGGATTCTTCACTCCAGCTTTGTCGGTGACCTCGGCGAAGGTCCCGTTTCCATTGTTATGAAACAGCGCGCAGGAAGGAAAGCCGGTGATGAACAGGTCAGCATGGCCGTCGTTGTCAAAGTCGCCCACGGCAATCCCCATGCCATAAAAATCCAGGCGGTCGACTCCAGCTTTGGCGGCCACCTCCTCGAACTTGCCATCTCCGAGATTGCGATAAAGCGCGTTGCGCACCGGAACCGGGCTTTTGCCATGCGGGGTTTCACCGCCATTTACAAAAAAAATATCTTGCCGGCCGTCTGTGTCGAAATCGAGGAAGGCGACTCCTCCTCCCATCGTCTCGATGAGAAAGCGATCAGGCGATTCACCACCGAAGTGACGCCAGGCAATGCCAGCCTCCTGGGTAATGTCGGTGAAGATCGTCTTTCTATCCACCGAGGGCTCGACAGCATGAGCGGAAAAAAGCAAAATCGAGATAGCGGACAAAACGATCATGGAACCGCAGGCTGGCCGGTTATGCCTCATGAGCGGGTCTATTCTCTGGAATCGGCATGGGTCTGTGACGCGTTATCGTCCTGGGATTGGGCTGGCTTGAGCGTTTCATACCGTTCCAGTTCGCGCGCGGCTTCTTCCTGGCGGCCCAAGCGCCGATAGACGCGGGAGAGCGCAAAATGCGCTTGCCCATTGTGGGCATCCAGTTTCACCGCCTGCTCCAGGTGTCGTTGAGCCTCCGTAATGAGGCCCTTCTTCAGCGCGAGGTTACCTAATTGATAGTGCGCTTCCGGCAGCGACGGGTCGAGCGCCAAAGCAGAACGTAGCAATTGTTCAGCTCGAGCTTGGTCAGTTCCGTCACCCGTTTCCGATTGCCACAGAAGGGCCGCTGCATACTGTGTGTTGAAACGCGCATCTTTCGGAAATCGGCGCATTCCGGACTCGAAACTGGCGGCCGCATCTTTGCTCATCCCGGCGGCGGATTGAGCCTGAGCTAATCCGAGAATACTGTCAGGGCGGGTAACGTCGAGTTGCACGGCCCGAATGTAGGAGCGGACGGCATCCGTGAACTGACCCAAGCCCGTCTCCACCAACCCCTGCAATTCCAGAGCCTCCGCCGAGTTGGGAAAGGAACTTGTAGTCTTTCTGGCGAGTTGCAAGGCACGGGGAAGCGAATGTTGAGCCAGCAGAATCTTGCCAAGATCGAGATAGTTTGTTTCCTCAGATGGAGCCATCTGAATGGATTCTTCCAGCGCCTTCACTGCCTCCTTCGGCCGGCCTTGCTTGTGCTGGCACCAGCCCAGCAAATTGAACAGAGCGGCATTCTTGCTTCCGGAGTTAATCAACGCCTCAAGAAGCTGCTGGCTTTGGGCGAATTCCCCGGCGTGATATTCGACCAGCGCAAGGTTGTACTCCAGACGGGGCCGGTCTGGAAATGTCGAGCGGATGGAAGCAAGTAGCTTTTCGGCAATCTGGTAGTCCTGCATCTGATCCGCGATCTGCGCGCCGAGGAGGACGGATTGCGGTCCAGCCTGCTGTGCCGTCAATTGCTCAAGGGCGGCCCTCGCCTTGTCGATCTGTCGCAGATGATAGTAAGACCGCGCGAGCGCAGCGATCGATTCCGGCTGCTTCCGGAGTTCGTCCGGCACAGACCCAAGCATCCTGGTCGCAGTCACATAGTCGCCCACGTTTTCCGAAACCATGCCAAGTAACAGTCGCGACGGTCTATCGTTCGGCTGTTGCCGGAGAATGACTTTCAGATTCTCTTTCGCTTCGGAATAGCGGTGCAGTTGCCACAGATTTGCCGCAAGATAGCGGCGAATCATCATCTCTTGGGGACGAATCTGCAGCACTCGTCTGAATAGAGTCGTTGATTCCTCTAGCTTCCCTTGCTGCGCCAATATCGTGCCTAGGCCAGCCAGCACATCCGGGTTCGTCGGAGCCAACTTCGCCGCCTGGCGCAGTTCGGCTTCAGCTCTTTGGAGTTCTCCGGCACGAGCGAACTCGAATCCTCGCGCGACGCGGTCTTCGACTTCGGTACCCTGTTCCGAAAGGTATGCTGCGGCTTCACGTGGAGTTAGAACGCAGAGGCACGCGAACAGCGCGGGCAAGCAACAAAACCCCAAACGTTGGCGGGCCAATGGCATCAGCGAAACCCCTACCTGAAAGAGTCTCTCACGGCATTCACAACTCCGGTAGACGTTCCCCGAGATTCCAGGCTTCGTGATCAGCGCCGCGGGATGCGGCACGAAGCCTCGTGCCTTCGTAGGCAGCCGATAGACTGACGTGGTAGCCGCAATGTAAAGCGTCCGACAATCGTGGTCTCCCCAAATTAGGTTGGCCGGCTGTTCCGGCATCTCGATCATGTCTGTTGACCCTGCGATTCCCACCCCCCGATTCCCTTGGGGCCGGTCACAAACAAGTGTCGAAAGGACACACCACGCGAGATCTTACGAAAGATAAAACAGCAATTCGCAACCGCCTGATTGGGGGAAGTCAATAACGTCCCTAAACTGCGGCTCTATTCCGTGGTATTCCTCCGGATGAAATCGTGTGTTATGTCCCTTATCGAAGTGACACACAACTACTCGTAAAAGCTGGCAAAACTATTCAAATCGATGTTCAGATCCAGGCGGCTTCCCCCTTAAGTGGAGGCTGGCGAAATGTGATCTGGGTCAGCCATGAAATAAGTAAGTGTTCGAAAGGTTTCGAAAGATTTCGATTGACAGTCTGATTGGGCTGAGTGTATAGAGCTAACAAACATCTCGGACTCTTTCATATCTTGCGCTGCGGACATCTCCCGGCAGGGTATGGAGAGTGGTGAATGCATTGTCCTTGATCCAAGGCTCGCCATTTACGCCAGTGTTCCATGACCAGTCATTTGAGGCGAGCAGGAGCCGGTTCAGGTTTCTTTGCAGATCTAAATGGGGGGTGCGTGATGGATAGTTTTCTTCAAAGATTTCTGAAATGTTTGGGAATGGTGTTGGCGCTCATTCTTATGGGTTTGGGCGTGAATAGCCGGGCTGCAGCGCAATCCACGTACACCTCTCAATTGACTGGAGTTGTTAGCGACAGCTTAGGGGCCGTAATTCCTGGAGCGAGGGTGACACTGACCGACGAAGAAACAAATATTCCGACAAATAACATAACGAATGGCAGCGGGATCTACCTGTTTACGGGTATACGTCCAGGGGCGTACACCATTCGGGTGGAAGCCCCGGGCCTCGCTCCGAAAGAACGCAAAGCGCTGAAACTGGCCGTGAGTCAAAGTGCGACGCTTGATTTTACCCTGAAGCCGCAAGGCACAGTTGAGTCCGTCACCGTCACCGACCAAGCTCCTCTTTTAGACACGGGAAACGCTTCTCTGGGCACTGACGTTACCAATGAATATGTGCGTGACATTCCATTGTCCAATCGCAGTATGTTTGGGCTTGTCTTTCTGGCGGGAGGCGTAACCGAGACGGCAGGTCAGGGCACAGAGGATTCTTACCCGTCGGGCACGAATTTTGTTTCCAATGGCCAGCGCAATGCTACAGCGGAGATCCGCCTGGATGGAGCTCTTACGAGCGCCCCGGAGCAGGGTGAGGGTGCAACCACAAACGTCTATTATCAGCCCTCGGTTGAGATCGTCCAGGAATTCAAGGTGGAGAACAACAGCTTTTCCTCCGAGTATGGCAACAACGGCGGAACGGTTGTGAATATTGTTTTGAAGCACGGAGGAAACCAGTTTCACGGAAGTGGATGGTGGTTCGGGCAGCGTTCGGCACTCGATGCCAACGAATTTTTCCGCAACGGCCAGGGAATTCCCAAGCCCGATCACGCGCGCGACCAATATGGGTTTTCGCTCGGCGGGCCAATCATAAAAAACAAGACGTTCTTCTTTGTTGACTTCGAGGCGCTTCGCCAGAATGATCCGTTTAACATCGATGCATTCGTGCCCACGGCCCTCGAGCGCGGCGGTGATTTCCGCAACTCGCTGCAGCCCATTTTTAACCCGTTTGACGTAGATGCGAACGGCAATCGCGCCGACTTTACCATTCCAAACGTGATTGACGCGGGATTGATCGACCCGATCGGGCAGAAGATCATAAATCTATATCCTGAGCCAACGGACCCCAATGCGCCTCTCGGGCAGCCGAATTTTCACCAGGCGGTCCTCGACAAAACCACTGGCCGGCAGTTTGACATTAAGATCGACCACAACTTCAACGATAACCACCACCTGTCAGGTCGTTACAGCAACCTTCATGCCGTGAACAGCGTGCCCACCATCTTTGGAGATGGCGATTGGGGTCCCGCCGGTGACGGGCTGGATAGCACTACCGACGTGAACAATGCCGCGCTGGAAGAGAGCTTTACGATCTCGCCGAACGTGGTATGGACGAATCGCTTCGCCATTGATCGCGCGGTGGCTCCGGTGACGGAGGACTATCCCAAGTTCGACACCGTATTTGACCAGCCCGGCGATGCCGTTCTTGGACAGGCGAACCATCTAACCCGTTTCCCCACGATTCAGATGGATAACAATGCGACCTCTTTGTTCAATCAATGCTGCACTGACACTGGGTTTGCGCACACGCTGTATTCCTACAGTTCTTCAATGTCCTGGGCGAGGGGGCGACAAATCTGGAAATTCGGTGGCGAGCAGAGGCTGTTCTTCAACAACTTCTTTCAACCCGGGTCGCCCACGGGATTCTTCCACTTTACCCAGGGTGTGACCGAGCAGGTTGTGGGCGCCGGCGACAGCGACCAGGGAAACTCGTTCGCGAGTTTGCTTCTGGGATATGGCGATACAGATTCGAGCCTTGACGCGTCTGGATCTGTGGCCAACAAGTCAAAGGAGACGGCGTTCTACTTTCAAGACGACTGGAAAGTGACATCCAAGCTAACGATGAATTTCGGCTTGCGCTATGAATGGAGCACGCCATATTCAGAGCGCAATAATCTGCTTCAGTTCAGCAATTTTTCCGGTGATACCGGGATCGCTGTGCCGATCAACGTTACAGACCCCAATAATCCTGCCGTTAGCCTGGTCAACCGTACGGGCAATCTTGCCGGCGTCACAGACTTTCCGACCTCTGGACGGCGCAACGTCCCGGTCGACCGGAACAACTGGGCTCCCCGAGCTGGCTTCGCTTACTCGCTAGGTTCGAATACCGTCGTCCGTGGCGGTGCCGGCGTCTACTACGGTTTAAACGTCGCCACCAATTACCAATCTCCGGGCCCAGCTTTTGGAAATTCAAACCCAATTCGATTTAGTGACGATAACTTTCAAACCAGAAATGCCACATTGGCAAATCCATTTCCCAACGGATACGCGCCTCCGCAAGGTGAGAAATATGGGCTCCTGGCGCTGTGGGGCTTTTCAAACAACAATACCCTGGGTACAACTTCCGCCCGAAATGCTGAGATCTATCAGTGGAATCTGGGGGTCCAACACCTGTTCCCCGGCGGCATCACCATTGGAGCGGATTACTCCGGAAGTCAGAGCAGGCATCTGCCATTCAGTTCAGGTTCGAGGACGGGCAATCACAACTTTCTATCTTCGTCCATACGCAATCAGATCGTGGCCGACTACAACGCCTGTGCGCCCGCCTGCGAAACTCCAACCAACGTGCTCAACGACCTGGTCGACAACCCTTTTCTACCGCTCTTCCAGGGGTCAAGCGCTATTTTTAACGAGCCTACTTCGATCTATAGCCAGGCCCAGATTCCACGAATCAATCTGTTGAGGCCGTTTCCACAATTCGATGGACAGTTCTCTGAACTTACCAAGCTGGCCGCCAGCGCTTCCTATAACTCACTGCAGTTGCGCTTTCAAAAGCGCGCTAGTCATTACATAAGCTTTGAAGGTAACTACACCTATGCCAAGGCCATCGATAATTCATCGGCGGGGGCGAATTCGTTTATCACGGATGCTTTGAGTAACGGCAGGCGGCCGCAACAATTAGACAACCTCAGGGCGGAGCGTTCTATCAGCGCCAACGATGCGACTCACCGTATGGTTCTGGCTACCATCGTGAGCCTTCCGATAGGCCGAGGGCTGTGGATTGGCCGCGACATGAATCGGGCCCTGGATGCGGTCATTGGTGGCTGGTCGGTTTCTACGATTTTGACCTTTCAATCAGGCACCCCCATCAACATTGGTATGGCGTCACCGCAGTTGGCCGACGGCAGTCAGCGTCCCGACCTGGTATGTCCGCAGCTTTCTTCGGGCATCACCTACCATCAGGCAGCGAAGAATTTCCTGAGCGGAACCGGGGAACAGTCCGTGTTCAACTCCTCATGTTTCGCCGATCCTGGAGACCAGATTGCCGGAAATGCGCCGCGGTACTTTTCCAATCTCCGAACCGACGGAATTCACAATGCCGATCTTTCCCTGAGCAAAGAAATTTCTATTCGGGAAAACATGAAGGTCCAGATCCGGGGAGAGTTTTTCAACTTCACCAACACTCCGAGATTCGGCCTGCCAGACACATTCTTTGGCGATTCGGCTTTTGGGCTGGTGCAGGGCACATTGAGCAACCCCCGGCACATGCAGATCGGATTACGGTTCCAGTTCTAGAGTGCCGTGCGGTCCATGAAAACAGGGCGGCTGTGTGGACTGCCGCCTGTGTTTCTCAGCGCAACTTCAAGCCGGCGCTCACGCGACGGCTAACTCGCAGCTAAACATATTCAACCTGAAACAGGAGATGTTGGGTTATGAAGTTCCCAGCGATGCTTGGTGCTCTCGTACTAATCAACGGCCTGCTGGCCAATGCGGCAGGACAGGAGCGACAGCCAGATTGGACCCACACGGTACGCATTGCTGCCTACAGTTTGAACCGCAACGAAACAGATCAGATCGTACGCAAGGCGGCCGATGATCATGTCTACGGTATCGAGGTGGACAACGATATTCCCGGACGCTACGAAAGTTTTCTTGACCCGGCGGCCAAACTCAAGGTCCTTCGTAGCGTAACCGAGCAGGTGCATAAGGCGAACAATAAGGTGTATGTCTATGTCGCCGGCACAGAATGCATCACTGCCAATGCTGATAAGTCCCCGCATACGGTGATGAAAGACCATCCCGACTGGCTGCAACGGAAGATCACGGGGGAGCCGGCGCTGTTTACTGGCGGGGCGGCGTTCTGGATCAAAGAAGGTGATGAGGATGTATGGATCAGTCCATACGCAAAAGAGTGGCGGAAGCAGTACATGCAGCGAGTGCGCGAAATCGCCGGCACGGGCATTGACGGAATCTATGTGGACATCCCGTACTGGATGACGCATTTCGACGGTTGGGAGCAGAGCTGGGCGAGTTTTGATGACTACACGGTGGCTGCCTTCCGAGAAAAGACCGGGCTGGATGCAAAAAAGGACGTGAAATTAGGCGACTTCCAGGATGTCAATTTCCGCAAATGGATTGATTTTCGTATTAAGACCATGACCGACTTGGTGCGGGAAATTCGCGAGAATGCCCGTGCCGTGAATCCAGAGATCGTGCTGATTCCTGAAATTTATCCGGGAATTGAAGAAGAAGCGACGCGAGTCGGGGCCGATGTTTATGAGATGTACGACGTCATCGACGTTATTGCACACGAATATGAGTTCGGCAACGGCGAACACAGGGCAGTGTCGCGCTCCCAGGTCGACTGGTTCTTATATCAGGCTGGGATGCTGACCTTTCGCGCTTTTGCCCAGGGCAAGGCCACTTGGATATTGAATTACTCGTGGGACGGAGAAAAGGGTGTCACCCCGCAGGAGCCCATGAAGAATCTAGCCAATTCCATTGTCATGACCGGGGCAAACTTCTGGGACGCGCCCGGACACTCGATGGCCGGCACGAATGATGAAGCCACAAGAAAACAGATCTTCGCCTGGATCGAAAAGAACGAGAAGACCTTGTATTCGGCACGGACCCCGCTTCATCCTGTGGGGGTGTACTTCTCGCCGAAGAGCCGCGACTACACCGCGAAAAACTTCCTTCCTTCCTATCGTGGTGCGATCGTCCTACTCATTCAACAGCATCGGCCACTGCAGGTGGTCACGCCCAGAACTCTTGCCGAGTTTCACGGTAAGACGCTGGTCCTGCCGAGCGTAAGCGTGCTGAATGAAACCGAACAGAGAGACCTCAAGGCGTTTGTTGACCATGGTGGACGGCTGGTTGTTTTGGGAGAGGACGTTTCCAGTATCCCTCAGTCCGCGCAAAAGATTGTCTTGCCGGCCGATCCGGCGGGAGAGTATTACAACGCATTGGAAAGTGATTTCGCGGCCGGCTCGGCGAATCCTCCCCAGGAACTTCTGAATGCCCTGGGCGGAAATGGTGGCATTCAACTTGGCGCTCCGCCTACCGTAGCGGCCAATTTCGCGATGGTGAACGGCACGCCGCACGTGTACCTCGCTAATTTCGGCGGCCTGGTTCCCGGCAAGGTTGCTGTTCCGATGCCGGTGAACAATGTCCAGGTGAAAGTTCCAGCAACAATGGGAGACTCGCTGACATATCTTCCATTCCTCGGTGAAGCGCAAATTGTGCACGGCGTAAAGCGTGGGGAGCTAACTGAATTTACGCTGCCACCGCTGGAGCGTGGCGCGGTGGTGTCGTTCGGGCCCACAAAATAAGCGAAGGGAATGGCTTTTGTGCCAGGGCCACCTGTTCTCAACTTTCCAGTTTCAACTCACGAATGGCGTCTCCAGCGCCGGTGAGGTTGGCGAGCCGCATCTCTGAATACTTGCGGGATAGAAGCGCTCCGGGCGCGCCGGCGCGGAAAGCCGCCAGAACTGCTTCCTTGACGCTTTGCGGTGTACATTTGCTGTTATTGGACTCGGTCGGGATATCGATATCAATGCCTGGCCAGATCAAAGTCTTCGTGCCGGCAACACCCTCCAGCGCGCGTTTCGTCTCGCGGTAGACATAGTCGGCCGAAAGCCCTGTGTGAGGAATCTCATCGTAGCTGCCTTCCTTGAATCCCATCAGTGCATAGTTCAAATCGATTAGACCCTGTTTCGAGAGATCTCCGTAAAGCGTCGAGCCGATATTGTCCGCATACAGCGCCATTCGCTCACCGCCGCAGTTGTTGTACATCACGACTTTAATGAAATCGGAATAGTTCGAGAGCTCGTGTAGGTCCTGTTCCGCGCGGTAGATCGGATTGAAGGAATTGTTGTGCCAGATGTGCCAGCCCACTGGGATCGTCGGCTTGGCCGTTTTTGCCGTCTTGTAGAGTGCCGCATAGGTCTCGCGAAGACCGTCAGTGAACAGCATTTCCCATGCGGCCAGTTCGGGATAGCGCAACAGTATCCGCCAGAATTGAACGTAGTAGCCATCCACGGGGCGTTGTGCTCTCCGCGCGGAGCGAACGAATTGTTCCAGCTCAAGAAATCCTTGTTTGGCGCGTTCAACATTGATTCCGCGCTCCTTCGCTTTTCTCTGACAAAACTCGCAAAAGCAAGTGATGTTTCCGGGATCGATCGGCGGCGTGTCATGCGTGGCGCCCAGACTGTCAGAAAGCGCGCCCTGCCGTTCGGATCCCCACATGATTCCGTCGATGTCATAGGAACGGGCAAAGTCCTCGACCAGGCCGGCAAAGAAATTCCGGTAGTCGGGATTGTTGACACACAGGGTCCCCGCATTCCTCCCGGATAGGTCCCGCTCCTGAACTTTGCCGATATTCGGCAAGTCATTGCGGAACACGTCCTCCATCCAGCAGATGACCTTCATGCCACGCTTTTTCGCCGCGGGTAGAACTTCGGCCAGGATATCCAGATCGCCGTGGTCGGGGGCGTGAGCGCCTTTGAGAACCGTATTCTTGTAGTACTGGGGATGAGGCGTGGCGAAGTTCCCGCCGTGAAAATTGAGATCGTATTCCTGCTTGCCATGATCGGGCAGCGGCTGGCCCGGAATCTGTCTTCCGGCAATGCCTCGTCCGTAGGTGAATACCGCAAGAAACAGCGTATTCACGCAGGCCCGTTCCTGAAGCACATCCAGGACTCTCTCGGTACCTTCATCCACAAACGAGATCGCTCCGACCTGAATGCCGATCATTTTGGAGGAAAAAACAGCAGCTTCTAGTGAACCTGGCAGGGCCAAGGCGGCGCCGGCTCCAGCGGCCATCTTCATAAATTCACGGCGATTCAGGTCCCATCTCAACATGGATCAGTCCTTGCCCGGCTTACAAGTGTTCGACGCCCCTAAAGTTATTTGCGAATGACAGCCGCTGTGCAGTTGATTTCGACAAGCGACTGACCCGGTAGAGCCGCCACCGCAACCGTCGTTCTGGCCGGTCCGCCGTGGAGAAAATAAGTTTTGAAGACTTTGTTCATCGAATCAAAGTCATCGATCTTTGTAAGGAATACCGTGAGTTGCAGGATGCTGTCCATGGTTCCGCCGCCGGCTTCAACCAGCGTCTTCACGTTATCCAGAACCTTCGTGGTGTGCGTCTCGATGTCGGTGGAGAACTGCTCATTCGGGTTGCGAGAGTGGGCTCCCTGTCCAGCGATATAAATGACACCATTGTGAACAATCAGCGGCGTGATGAATCCGGTGCCATCGGTCGCCTTTCCGTCGTAGCTCAGCTTGCGGACACCGCTGTTCTCTTTGCTTGCAGCATTTGCAGAGCCGGCCGTGAGACTGGCGGCGCCCATGCCGGTGAACAGGCAAGCAATACGGGATGTAAAGCTTCTGCGTGTGGTTGAAAGCATCGGTAGATTCTCCTTGGACAGTGATATGGTTTGACAGCGAAGAGTGTCACGAACGAATTTCAAAGCCCACTGATTTTATTTCGCCAGGTACGGCACGAAACCCGTCGCATTCGTCTTTAACTTATACAGCGATGTCGTGGCCGTAATGTACAGGGTTTTAAGATCAGCATCTCCCCACGCAAGATTCGCGGGCTGCTCGGGCAGCATGATCGTTCCCAGGTGATGTCCGTCGGAATCCCATACCCAAAGCCCTCCGGGACCCGTCACATAAAGGTTGCCGGCACGATCCAGTCTCATCCCATCTGGAACGCCTTCTCCCTTGGGGCCCGGCTCTTCGCCGAAAATACGGCCATTGCGAAGCGTTCCGTCCGTTTGAAAATCGTAAACTCGAATATTTTTTTGCGCGCTGTTATCGGCGACGCCGAGTTTGTTCGCGGCGAGGAGTTCGAGTTTTCCGCCCTGGCTATAAAAAGCCTGCGTGGACTGGCTACCGCGCCCGCGGAATGCGCCGGGATCACCGAAGCCTCCGCGCCATGCAAGGGCTGCGGCTACAGGGCGTCCATCAAGTTCGGCGCTGATTTGAACATTCACGGTGTACGAAGTATCAAATTTGAGTTTCTTTGTGATGGAAAGATGGCCATCGCTCCACGCGAAATCCACTTCCGCAGGAGCTTGAATCGCGCCGGGAGTGTCGGGTGTGACGGTAACTTCATAGAGAGCTGAATTCGCTCGCGATTCGAGTTGCGGATCGTCCATCACAACTGCGAGCGGCCAGCCACCAAATTGAGCGGAGGCGTCTGCGTGAACGAGATCGAGCGCGCGGGGCGGAGTGCTTTCGTCGGTATATTTTTCGAGAATCCATTTGTGCGCAACGGCGCCTTTGTTGGAAAGCTCGACGTGATATACGCCGCTTTCAACGACGATTGTGCGCTCGGCGGTGGCTGCGCGCGCAGGAACAGATATAACCGGCGCGGGAGAAACTGCGGCGGCTTGCGAGCCGACCGGCGTGGAATTTTTTGCTGTGGGCGATTGAGTTGTCGGCGCGGGAGCAACAGGCGCTGGCGAATTCGGAGCTGTTGAAGTGGTTGCTGCCGGCGATGGTTCAGGCTGCGGTTGCGGCTTTGGCTTATTGAAATAGGAAGCGCCGATAAGGACGGCGAGGCAAAGAATTACCGCGAGAAGAGTGCGGTACTCATGGGACATTTCTTTTTTTGGTTCGGTCACTGCGCGAACTCCTGGCCGCGCGTGGCGCGATGGTCGGATGAATTCAAGTAAGCTTTAGGGGTTAAAACCCCTGAAGCCGGACGGCTGATTGACACGGCTACCATTCGGCTGGAGGCCTCAGGGTAAAAAGCCGCGTCCCCCTGGAAGGCATGATCGATCTGATGCGCGACCTTCGGCGAATTTGACTGAAGATCGCCGGAGCGCGAAGAACTTAACGAGTCGGGAACGGGATCGTAGCCGCCTTTGGAGAATGGTTGGCAGCGCGCGAGACGTTTTATGGCGAGCCAGACTCCACGACGCGCGCCGAAACGTTGCACGGCTTCGCCGGCGTAGTGCGAACACGACGGATGAAATCGGCAGGCGGAAAAATTCATGGGTGAAAGATAAACTTGGTAAGCGCGCAGGAGGACGAGCAACGCGCGAGCTGCGATGCCGGTACGATTTTCGGTGGGTCCGGAAATCACGCGAGCGCGCTCCGCACCAGACTGAGGAGTTCCTCCGTCAGCCGAGAAAATTCGATCCGCGCCACCGAGGCGCGCGGGTGAATGACAATGTCCCATCCGGTTGGTATCTCCGACCTGTGGAGTCGCAGGATTTCGCGGATGCGCCTGCGAATCCGATTGCGCACGACCGCGCCGCCCAGGGTTTTTTTCACGCTGGAGCCGAAACGGGTATGAACAGTGCCGTTGCGGCGAACAAAAATAACGAACTGCGAACTCGAGCGCCGCTTGCCTCCCCGGTAAACCGCTTCATATTCGATGCGGCGCAGCAAACGCGCGGTACGCGGGTAGCTCCGGTCAACGGCAGGTCGCGCGTCTTCAGACAGGCGTGAGCTTATGGCGACCCTTCTTTCGCCGAGCGGCGAGCACACGGCGTCCTCCAACTGTTTTCATACGCGAGCGGAAACCGTGAGTCTTGTGGCGCCGCCGAACTCTTGGCTGAAAAGTGCGCTTGGGCACAGAAGTACTCTCCCCTTGTAAGCCTCAATGGAGGCAGGTGAAACGACTGGGTGTTGAAACGTCATAGTGTATGCGGTAGGGCGAATGGGGTCAAGGAAGGGGTGATCCCGTGGCCGAGCGAAAAGCGAATCTGTTAGTCGCTAGGATCTTTCACGTCGGCTTCAAACTGTTCAAGCAGCGCAATATGAGCATCTGTCTGCAGTGGGGCTTCTGAGAAGTATTTGTTTTCCGAAAACGGCACATCCGCCCGTCGCTGGATCGTAAATGGCGCGTAAAGAGCTTTCTTCGGCACAGGATCCGAATGAAGAGTGAAAACTGTCGGCTCCCACGAGGCTGTGTCACCATTAACTTTACCAATAGCCGTGTGAAGTCCTTGTGCGAGATTTGAAGTGGCTATGCTCGCCTTCAGAATCGGGACTTCAGAATAAAACGTAAGATTGCTCACGTATCCCCAGCGTTTAATCATCGTCGGGCCATATTTGAGCCCGAATGCCGACGAAGCCCAGGCCAGGCCTTCTTCAATGATCCGCTGCGATTCCGCAGTAGAGACTCGAGTATCGAGCTGCAAGGCGTTGCGGTAAATCTTGAATGTCTCTACTGTTACGTCTCCCCATCTTCCAATCAAGAATTCGACTCCCTGGGTTTCGTCGAAATCGTCTAGTTTCTGTGGAAACTTCATAAACCCGAATTTCTCAACTATTCCGTTTACCAAGTGCGGGTAAAAGGACGCTCCCGTCGGGTTTAGATCGAAACTTTCAATAAATGCTAGCGATCTCGCCAGTAAAATTGCCGAGAGTTGCATTGAGAATACCTCCTTCACCTTTGATGCCTTGAGGAATCGTGAATCTAGGCTGCCCTGCCTTGGGCGCGAGAGCCTCTGGCATTCTGTCCTTCTTTTCGACCGAAATGGCGTTCCTAAAACGGGGATCAACTGCCGTAACCATTTCGAATGGTCGAGAGTTTTTTTTCATCGCGACCATGCCTGCAGCGTCTTTAAAAAACGGGTCATCGTCGAAGCGAGGCACTTCTAGGGCTTCCTGGGAGAACTCGTCTGTTGCGGCGACGAGTTCTCCGAAACTTCGGAACCTGACATCTAACCATACATCAAAAGCCACTGCTAGCTTTCTCAACGTGTTAATGCTCCAAGAGGAGTAACTGACATTCTCATACCGAGAAATCATGGACTGTCTCATACCTGCTTCGAGAGCAAGTTGTGACTGAGTTAGATTCCGTTGCTCGCGTAGCACCTTGAGCTGAGTCGCGACAGAGACCGTGGTGCTCTCGTCGGCGTATCCGTGACGATATTCCTTGTCGTCTCTGATCTCCATTAACTCAGTTCGTAACTCACTTGACGACTTTGACGTGAGGACACCTTCTTGTCGGAGCATTTCTGATCACCTCTTGACGCCGAATATCAGCGTCGGCCAGCGCACCGGCTGGAGAGTATTCGTATCCCACTTCAAACGCTCCCTTCAGGAGCGTAAATTCCTGTTCGTTGTCTATCGGGCCCTTGCAGAGCAGGGGCCGCAGTTGAACATTCCCTCGAACGCACAATTTGCGAAGATGCGGATAGCCCTTGATCGGACCTGCTAGAAGTTTCGGGCCGAGGTTAGGTCCGTTCTCCTCTAGCATTTGGAGCTTGCGGTTCAAGCGGCCTAAATCCGATTTCTGTAGCGACCTGCACCACGACTCAATCTCATTCTTGCCGTTCTCATCGACGTAGTCGTAGATCTTCCATTTCGATATGGACATATTATCACAAAAAACTGATAAGTCAACGTCCAAGCCATGTAATCACAAATTTGCTATAATTTCAACGGTTTTCTAGCCAAAGTTCGGCATCCTACATCTTAGTGGATTGGACTTAGTGAGTGGTAGGCGTTTTCATGGGCGTACTGCCGGAAACTTTGTCAGAGCTGCTGGATTGAGCGGCCAGATCGCGGTATTGCGATGCCCGTCCTGTGGCCTGATATTCGGCCAGGAGGCGGGAGCGCAGGTCAGCATCCTTCGGATTTATCTGCAGGGCGGTTTCCAGTTCGTGAAGGCCGTCTGGAATTGCGCCAAGCTGGATTTCCGCTTGACCGAGAAGATCGTGCGGTTCGGCTTCGTTCGGCAACTCTGAAATCACTTTGCGCGCTTCGTCCGCGGCTTGCTGATATTGAGCGGTGCCGAGCAGCGCCGCTGCAAGACCAATGCGAGCGTGAGAATTTGCCGGGTCCTGCGTAAGGCATTGCTGAAGAATCGTGAGAGCATTCGCAAAATCGCTCTGCAAAAGATACGCGGCGCCCAGTTCCTGCTGAAATCCCGAATTTCCCGGCTGACTGGAATTTGCAAGATTCAATTCGCGAACCGCGTCGGTTCCGCGATTTACGCGGATGTAGGCTGCGCCGAGAGCGAAATGTGCGAGCGCCGAATTTGGTTGGCGGCCGACAATTTTTTCGAGCGTGGGAATCACATCAGCGGATTGGCCTGCGTCGATTCGATTGAGCGACGTGAGAACGTAGATGGAGTCGCTTTGCATGCGGCGAATGCCAACGGCCGCGAGTAGGAAAGCAACCGCGCAAGCGATTCCGATTTTCGCGATGCGGCTATTGACGGATGATTTTTCCTGAATCGGCGACGTTACTGGCTGCACACCGGGCGTTTCCAGAAAACGCGGAAGAGCTGCGGCGATGACGAGGCCAGAGGCCAGGCCGCCGATGTGAGCCATTCCGTCCACGCCGGGCCGGAAACTGTAGATAAGATTGTAGCCGATGAAAATTGCGAGGCTCTTGAGTTCTTTCTTGATGCTTTCAAAACCAAGCGGCGCTTTCTTGAGCGCCAGATAGGCGACGAGTCCGGCGGTGATTCCGAAGACGGCGCCGCTGGCTCCGGCAGCAACGAGCTGCGGGTGAATCGCGAGACTCAAGAGATTTCCGGCAAGTCCGGTGCCGAAATAAAGCAGAGTGAATCCGGCGCGGCCCATCAGATGTTCTTCCTGCCCGATTCTGTTCCAGCCAGACGCCAGCAGATAGAGCCACACGTCACGCGGATAATAGCTAAAGCGATTGCGAAGAGACTGCAACCCAATGTCATCGTGATAAACCGCGCCTGCTATCAGACTGCGGAGCTTTTGCGCCGGAAAGGTAAGCCAATCGGCAGCCTCAACGGGCTGGTCAATATCGACTCCGATATCAAAGCCAAGATAGTCGAGAAGGAACCGTCGCGTACTGAGCACCTCGACGCGATGGTTTACCGGGCCGATTTCAATGTCCTCGAGGCGCTGCACATTGTTATCCAGTGGATCGGGTGGGCTGAAGTTTGTTGAGTAACCATGAAACTTCGTTGGTAATCCACTTCGTAGTGTCTCGCCGATGACCTGCGAGTAGCGCTGCTGATCCTCTTCTTTGAGAAACAACATTACTCGCGGTCCCCAATGATGATCGACGGACATCTCCGTATCAAAGCCGAAGATCTCTGAGCCGCTGCCGATTAAAGCCGCGCTGTATTTCAAATCAGGTAGTTTTTTTTGGAGGAGTGGCTTTACCGTTCGTAGATAGAACAATCTGCCGAGTTCAAGTCCGGGGATGAAGTCGGGCATCGCGGTTTACCAATTTGGTAGTGGTACGTTACAGAACCGCGAGCGGTAGCGACCGGATGTGAGAATCAACCAACGATGGTCTTGAGTGCTAACATCCGGTCGCTACCGCTCGCGGTTCTGTAGATTACCGGGCATCGCAAGTCACCTGGGATCA